>ERZ761609.28-NODE-28-length-225718-cov-94.243327_pt1 | contig 225718 bp, 201 predicted proteins | sample MGYA00511163_ERZ761609 | MGnify/ENA primary metagenome ERZ761609 (study PRJEB28899, sample SAMN02445070) | bioreactor sludge metagenome | biome: EBPR sludge | place: Australia: Brisbane, Thorneside Wastewater Treatment Plant | collected 2011-12-16 ... | reverse complement strand
AAGACGAGGGTTGCGCTCGTTGCTGGACTTAACCAAACACCTCACGGCACGAGCTGACGACAGCCATGCAACAAGTGTCTTCAGGTCCCTTGTGGGGAGGGGCCGCTTTCACGGCCTTTCCATCGATGTCAAGTCTGGGTAAGGTTCTTCGGTTAGTATCGAATTAATCCACATGCTCCACCGCTTGTGCGGGTCCCCGTCAATTCATTTGAGTTTCAACCTTGCGGCCGTACTCCCCAGGCGGGATACTTAGTGCGTTAGCTGCGACACAAGAGGGGTCGATACCTCTTACGTCTAGTATCCATCGTTTAGGGCGTGGACTACCAGAGTATCTAATTCTGTTTGCTCCCCACGCTTTCGCGCCTCAGCGTCAGGTGATGTCCAGTAAGCCGCCTTCGCCTCGGGTATTCCTCCTGATATCAACCCATGTCACCGGTACACCAGGAATTCTACTTACCTCTACATCCCTCCAGTCTATCAGTATGAAAAGCAGTTTCCGGGTTGAGCCCTGGAGATTTCACCATTCACTTAATAGACCGCCTACGCGCCCTTTACGCCCAGTAAATCCGGACAACGCTCGCACCCTACGTCTTACCGCGGCTGCTGGCACGTAGTTAGCCGGTGCTTATTCTCATGGTACCGTCCTAAGTCTTTCCATGAAAAAGGAGTTTACAGACCTAAATCCTTCATCCTCCACGCGGCGTCGCTGCATCAGGGTTTCCCCCATTGTGCAAGATTCCCAACTGCTGCCACCCGTAGGTGTGTGGGCCGTGTCTCAGTCCCACTCGGGGGGATCATCCTCTCAGACCCCCTACCCGTCGTCGCCTTGGTAGGCCGTTACCCTACCAACTAGCTGATGAGTCATAAACCGCTCCCAAAGCGAAAAACCGTTTAATCTCAGAAAGATGCCTTCCCGAGGCCACATCTGGTATTACTCGCAGTTTCCCGCGGCTATCCCAGTCTTTGGGGCACGTTGTTTATGTATTACTCCGCCGTTCGCCACTAAGCCCGAAGGCTCCGTTCGACTTGCATGTTTTAGGCACGCCGCCAGCGTTCGTCCTGAGCCATGATCAAACTCTCCGAAGAAAGTGTTTTCCAATTTCCCTTGCGGGATTGGTGTCATAGCTTGAATTGATAGAGATTCCTATCGAGATAAACTCGGAAGGAGATTTCTATTTGCTCGGTAAATGACTCCGAGCTAGACTTCACTGTTCGTTACATCGCGTCCAATATTGAGCTGTCAAATTGCTTGCTCCCATTGCTGGGTGCAGGGGATATTGTAGGCCACCCAACCCCGCAATGTCAAGACCCCCAGCGACTTTTTCGAGAATTCCGTCGTCTTGAACCTTTGGCGCCGCGTTATCCACAGCTTTTCCCCGAATTCTCGCCCCGCTATCGCACCCACGAGCTCACCACCGCCCCCGCGATTAGCAACAAGCTCAAGCCCGCCATGATCCAAAGAGCCCAGCGGCCGATCATCTCATCCGAGCGCGAATCGAGCTTCTCGCGCAACCGGACCCGCCGCCTCTCCAGAGCCTCCCGATCCATCAAGGCCCTCGAAATCGGAATCCGCCGCTTCCAATCGTAGTTCATGAACGGATCGACTGGCAACTCGGTGCTCGGCCGCTCCACTCGAAAAAGAGGCTCCTCAAGCTCCAGCAGCCGGCGAGCCAATTCCGCCTCGCGCCGCTCCCGCCGAACTTCCTGGAGGACCTGAAGAACCTCGGCCTCGCTCCGACCGGTCACTTCGCACAGACTCCGGATGGCATGGGTGTCCGAATGATCCTGCTCCAAAGCCGCCATGGAGCGGTCGCTTGCATGCAGCCGCTCTAAAAGCTCTCCGAGCTCCTCATCTCGGACCTGGTCCCAAGGACCCCCAGGCTTGGACTCAAACGATTGCATGGCGTGTCATCTCTACCTTCATAGTATTACGACGCACACCAACTTGGGCTTCAGTCCATTCAGCGCTCCCCGGTCCCGGGAGGCTGGTTCTCAAGGAATCCCTTGGCAAGATCCTGTCGAAAGTTCGACGGCAACTCCTCAAACGGTACGCCTTGAGCCGGAGATTCAAGCGTCGGCACATCGGCGAACGCCTGCTCAAAAACGAATTGACTCCCGTTCGCCAACTGAAGTCGATAAAGAGGCATTCGTCCAAACGCCCAATTTCCTTGCTGCAGAGCGGCAAACCGCTCCTCATTCAGGGTCTGCCCAAATCGAACACCATCCATCAACTGACTCTTGAGCGTCGGCTTGACTCCCGAAAAATGGACCTCGACCGGAGCCCCCACGTACACTTCCTCGTTCAGACACTGAACCTGAGTCGATCCGCTCTCCAACTGGGCCAGAGCAAAAAAGGGACTGCGTTCGAAGTCGCTTCGAGCCTCTAACTCCGGTGATTGATTCACGCCCCCATCTCGGACCCACCGATAAGCTAAGTCCTTCTGAACCGGGGTCAGGCTCGCAAACGGCAAGGCGTTGCCAGACTTCAAGAGCTTCCATTGCGAATCAGATAACGAACCCGCAAACTGAAGTGAAGCCAAAGACTCAAAACTCGACCCCATTCCGACATCCGCTATGAAGGGCAAAGGCAGCCTAAGACGATTTTCGATCGCCCGCACCTCAGTTGCCAGGGGTGGAGCGGCTCGCCAAAACGCCATCCGAGTCGCAAAGCTCAACTCCTTTGTCCGTATGATTTGAGCCCAAAGCGTCGTGGTGCCACGACGCGAGACAACCATTTGACCCGCCCGCAGCGGATCCATCGGCCGAATCAAAATTCCCGAAGGACGACGCAAGACCTCGCACTGAACGGTCCCCGACAAAATCTGATAAACATCCGATTCGGTCTTCGGAGATGTCCGCTGAGCAGCCTCAAACGCAGTCTCAGCGGAATCAGGCACCCAAGCCACGAGATTCTCTGAAGGACTCAATTGCTCAAGAAAGTGCTGAGTCAAGAGGGAGAGAGGCTCCCTCAATGACCTTTCGACCACCGCCGTCAGTGGGCTGGGAAAATTCTCGCGTAAGATCTCGGACGCATCTTCCCATTGATCCGTCAACCGAAGCTGAGCTACGAGCGACCGATCCCTTGCCGGGGGCAAAATCGGCGTCTGCGGAAAAAGAGGATCGAGCCCTGAATTCTGCAAGTGTGCAAGTTGATGCCAACCTGATCCAAGCGAACTGCCGGTCGAACTGAAGACCCGAACATGCGCAATGATCCCTCGATCAGTCCGAATCAAGCGTACGAAAACCGAACCGACAGACAGAGGTTCTGAGCTTTGCGCAACCTTCTTATACGTCGAATAGGCTCCGTCTTCCGGAATTCGATCCGCATGACCTCGAAGTTGCTCATAAAAGTCTTGGATAAACTCGATGTCTTTGAGAAACCCTGGCGGCAAACTCAAAAAACTTGATTCGCGAAGACTTGAAAATATCCTGACGTCTCCAATTTCCATCGATCCCAGCCCCGCTTCGCCAAAGTGATGAAGAAACCGCTGACTCAGCCAGGTCTCGAGCAGAGTCCCGGTCTGAGCTCTTTCAGGCGCACCACCCCGGACTAATCTCTGAAGAAACTCTGCCCAGCGGGTGCGAAAAGCCTCGGGACTCGGGGTGCGAGTGCTCAAATCACTAAGAGCAGTCAAGAAGTCTGAGGCGTTGCGACTCCTTTGGGAGAGCATCTGACTCAAGTTCTCCTTCGTCCTCCCGATTCGAATGAACTTATCGGAGCGGATCCATGACGCAAATATGGCCTCTTCGATGCTCAGTCTGAGCTGCGCTTTCGTGCCCCTAAATCTGACAAACAGAACAACTGGCTCAAGCTCTTTCGAGACCAGCAACGGCACTTCCGATTCGCGAACAACACTTACAACTTCCGAGAGGGTAAGAAATGCAGGATCAATCTTGATCAATGCCTCGGAAGAGATGGTCAATATAGACAACAACATAAACTACATCTCCAAAAAAAGCATGGCGGATTCACTTAAGTGAATCCGTCATTTGTAGACCTACTCTGCTTCAATACAATTGCATAAACTCTGGACACGTTTACACTTCAGATAACCCGGATAAGGGCCGTTCTGATCGCAACCATTGTCCTTGCATCCACCATTGACAAAATCTACTTTACATAGATTCACGAAGGCAGTTGCAGTCGTTGGAATCATCAACACCGAGATCATGGCGATGAGAGCCGTGGCGAATACCACTCTATATACGTTTTGCGATGTCATTATTTTCTCCTCATAAGTAAAGCCCTATGCCTCCTTTCGAAGAAGCTGCAGGGCTTTGGCGAAGTCAATTTCGATGATCGATTCATTTGTGAAAAACAAAAGTGTCGGAAGCTGGAAGGCTGAGATCTTCTTTGATATGTCACTTGAGATCACGTTTGCAACATTTGTGCTTGATCCTTCGAGCTTATCCAGTTGCAGTTTACAGTCAGACACGGGCTTACCGTCACAACGGTCTATAACCCTGAAAACAGTAGAAATCATTGAGCTAGGCTTTTGGGAATTGTATATGATTCGCGTCGCCAGGTCTTGCAATGAATCGCCTTGACCTCCCAATAGGTGAATGACAACTCTGGGGCAACTCGCATCACCAGCTCTCTTTTCTACTGCCTGCAGAATTTCAGGAATGACGACATGACATCCGCCGCAGGTCGCGCTCCCAATGACGATCAAAATTCTATCACTCTTCTCAGAGCCGAACTTTAATGGCGTTGCCAAGATGTCAGCTTTCGTGAGGCGCGAAAGCTCCAACTTCCTTGGCACCCTATTGAAGTCTCTGATAAGAACGAAAGCGACAATGAGTGAGGCAAAGATCAGCGAGCCCACAAAATTCTTTCTACCTGAAACATCCCTAGAAGACTGAATACGATCGGATGGCTGACTTTTGCCAAGCAATGCTAATAGGGCAGTGTGCGTAAGGACTAATAAGCAGGAAATCGTGCACCAAGAACAATGCAAACCAATATAGTGTCTTGAGAAGACGATTAAGGCGATCGAAATGATCGAGGCAAGACTACTCAAAAGAACAAGGAACACTAACGTCCTTGAACTCCAGCCAAAACAATTTCTTACGTAAGAGCAGGTCACCCAGAAGATGAAACCAAACAGCACGACCGGCACTCCCTTTAGTTCTGAGTAGTGACTTTCGAGCAATGCTCCGCAATCCCCTGATTGGAACAATGGACAACCAGCCGAAGACTCCGTAAAGTGGGACGCAAGCAAGAAGCCACAGACCCCTAGGCCTGACAACTCCGTAATTCTAAGTAGAGACCGCGCCCTCAATTTTCTGCGGCCAGTTCAAGCCGCCCCCCAAAAAAGAGCCAACTTTACAGCGCACACCATCACAGTCGCACTAAATTAACAGACTCCTCTAGGGCCCATTATAGCGAACGTCTCTCTGATCTGTCTCGCTTCCCCACAAATCTAGTATTTTTACTGGGTCGCTGAACTGGCAATCGGGGCTTGGCTCGCACAGGTTCCGATTCCCTGCGGTCGAAGACTCCATGACAAGGGGTAAAATTCTCAAACTCATGAGCCAGCGACTCCCCGAATGGCTGACGATTCGACTCCCCCGGCCCGACACCATCAAGCAAGTCGAGTCGATGATGCGGCAGAAGAACCTCCACACCGTCTGCGAAAGTGCTCGGTGCCCCAATCTCCCCGAATGCTGGAGCAAAAAAACCGCCACTTTTATGATCCTCGGCGATACCTGCACCCGAAGCTGTGGGTTCTGTGCGATCAAAGTCGGGCACGGCACCGAAGTGGACCCCTTTGAGCCGGCGAACGTGGGCAAGGTCGCGAAAGACCTCGGCCTCAAGCATATCGTCGTCACCAGCGTCGCCCGAGACGATCTCAAGGACGAAGGGGCCGCCCAGTTCGCCCGAACCATTGAACAGCTTCATAAGCAACTGCCGCACTGCATCGTCGAAGTCCTCACCCCCGACTTCAAGGGAAAAGACGACTGCATCAAGACCGTCACCGACGCGTTCCCGGAAATCTATAACCACAACATCGAGACCATCGCCCGGCTCCACACCGTCGTCCGGCCCCAGGCAAAGTACCAAAGGTCGCTCCGAGTGCTGGAGCGAGTCAAAGAGCTGAATCCCGAAATCTACACCAAGTCGGGCCTGATGCTCGGACTGGGAGAAACGCGCGATGAAGTCGTCAAAACCCTCGAAGACCTCCGAAAGATCGGAGTCGACGCCGTGACCATCGGGCAGTATCTCCGTCCGACGATGAAGCACCTCCCGGTCGTGAGCTACATCCACCCCGATGAGTTCAAGGAGTACGAGCAGATCGGAGAGGAGATGGGCTTTGCGTTTGTCGCAAGCGGCCCCTTCATCCGCAGCAGCTACAACGCCATCGCTTTCAGCGAAAAGGTCATGGCCGAGCGACTCGCCAAGGCCGAAGAAGCAGCCGCCGCTTCGTAACGCAAGCCTCGGCCCTGGAGAAACTCGAACCTCCAGGGCCCTCTTGAGCTCACCTTCGATCAGCGGTCCAATGCGCTTCGAAGAGGTTGCGATAGGTTTCGTATCGCTCGGCGGAGACATCGCCTCGATCCAGCGCCGCCCGGACCCCACACGCGGGCTCGTGAATGTGATTGCAGTCTCGGAACTTGCAATTCACCGCCCACTGTTCGAACTCAGGAAACGCATAGAGCAGCTCTTCCCGAGTCAAGGGCCCTAAGCCAAAACTCCGAATCCCTGGAGTGTCGATCAACCTCGTTCCCTCGCCGAGGTCGTGGAGCGAGGAGGCCGTCGTCGTGTGGGTCCCTCGGCCATAGCCTTGGCTGACGCTCCCCGTCAAAAGCCCGAGTTCAGGACAGAGCGCGTTTAACAAAGACGACTTGCCGACTCCGCTGTGCCCGACAAAGGCACACGTTTGGCCGCGCAGTGCCTCGCGCAGAGACTCTAAGGCGCCACTCGGCTGCGTCGCGGAAAGCTCCAAGATGCGCAACCCCGACCTTCGATAAGGCTCCAAGCTCGCCATCTCTTCCGCCCCTTTTTTCGAGCCCCGAAGCAGGTCCACCTTGTTGACCACCAGCAGCATCTCGGCGCCGCCCTGTCGAATCGCCACCCAATATCGATCGATGATCCGGGTGTGGAGTGGCGGCGCGACTACCGAAACGACCAACGCGACAACCTCGACATTCGCGACCACGACCTGAAGGCCTCCGCTCGGGTCAGGCCGAGCCAACATCGTTTGCCGAGGCTCAATCCGACTTACGATCGGACCGTCCGACCGCTGCCGAACTTCCACCAGGTCGCCGACCGTGGGGCGAGTCCCCCAAGCATCGGGCCCCTGAGGAGGGATCATCGCGACGATATGCTCGCCGCCGAGCTCGACCGTACACCGATCCAAGCCCAGCCAGACGACCTGGCCCACGCCCTTGGTTTCGCCGTCTTCCAGCTCGCGTCGCCGTTGCGAATCTTCGAGCCAAAGAATCCGCAAGGCAAAATCCTCCACCGAGCGGGCGGCTCCCCGACGAGGCATCACCTCTTCATCGCCGTCTTGGTCGATCCGGGCCCGCTTCGCCATTCGCTGAGCCGCTCGGTCCCGGAGCATCGCGGCTTCTTTCCAGAGTTTGCGCCGCTCTTTGGAATCCAGCCGCGCGAGTTGAGTGAGATAGTGTTTTCGTTCTTGTTCTGTCATCGTGATGAGGCACACAGGCGGGCCTGAGCAAGCTCAAGCAAGAGGTGAGCATGCGCCTCAATTCACGCGAAAAGAATTCGTCTTGGAGTCAGACCTAAGAAGCGGTCTGGGAGGCGCACGAGCGGGTCACAAGATCTCGGGTGTTCAACATAGTCATCGCCTCCTTCATTCATCTCCCCTCGCGGGGACTTCCTTCTATATTACAACGAAGACGCCTCGAGCGAGGAGCCTTTCGGCCTAGAGCCATGTGAATTTCGAACCAAACCTGGGAGCCTCTCTCAGCGCTTTAGAGAAGTTTGAGCCCGTAAAGTTACTCGGTCTCGGGGAGGCGCGTTAAAAAAAGTCCCACCGAGCGCCGAAACGGGTCCGACGCACGTTATCATGAATAACGAGATGTCAACCGTGCCTGGAACCAGCAAAAGAGCACCCATCGGCGTCGATCTGTGGACCGACACGATAATACGCGGGGGAGTTTTCGCTCTCGGCGAGCCCGCGCGTTTCTACGCGTGGGCTTTTTTTGGACCAGACACCTGCCCATTCCGAGTTGAGGTTGCTCCCTAAATGAAAGAAGTCCTCTTGTTGAACGCCGACTACGAGCCGCTAAACGTCACGAACATGCGGCGGGCCATCGCTTTGATCTTGCTGGGCAAGGCCGAGGTATTGCATCACCAAGAGGAAGCCCTGCGAACCGCGCGAGGAAGCGTCCCGGCACCGTCGATCGTCAAGATGCGCTACCATGTGCGACGCCCGATGCCCCAGCTCCGGCTTTCGCGGCATTCTGTGCTCGCGCGAGACCACCACACCTGTCAGTATTGCGGGGTAAAGGGTAAGGATCTCACCATCGACCACGTCATCCCGAGGTGGATGGGCGGCCCTCACACCTGGGACAACCTCGTGGCTTGTTGCCGCAAATGCAACCTGAAAAAGGGCGACAAGACCCCTCAACAAGCGCGAATGAAGCTGGCCCGTCCGCCGCGACGGCCCCACTTCATCCCATACATCTCGCTCCCGGCCTACCTCAAGGCCGTGCATCGAGAGGAGTGGTCGATCTACCTGCCCATCTTCGAGGGGTTTGTCCCCACCGGAGCCTCGGCGAGCCATTAAGTCCCCCAAACTAAGGACGCAGGCCCAAAACTCCAATAATCTCCGCCGGGTTATTGGAGTTTTTATGAATTTTCTGGACCGACTTTCCATTCGCGCCAAGCTGCTGCTGATTTCCGTGTCCATCACGGTCTTGCTCATCGTCCAAGGGGTCCTGTCAGTCGGGGGTCTCGGCAAAATGCTCGAGTCAAAAAATGAGGTTGTGCAAGAACATGTTCGACCGATTTTTAACCTGCAAACCCTGGTCGACAACATCGCGGTCGATATCGTCGACACTACCCACAAAGTCGCCGCTGGAGCCATGAGCTGGGAGTCGGGAATCCAGAAGGTCGAGGGTGCCCAGGCCAAAGTGAAGTCGGCCTGGGGAGCCATTGAAGGGACCCCCATGGATGACGTCACCGCCGCCAAATTTGCCGAGGCGCGGTCGCTTCAGGAGCCCGTGGACACCGTGACCACCCAGATTCTCGCCGCGATGAAGAACCGGGACCGCAAGACGCTTGAGAGGATTCGAACCGAGGCTCTGTATCCTTCGGTCGAGCCCTTTAATAAAGCGGTCGCCGAAACCATGGCCGCCAAAGCCGGCATGATCGAGAGCCACGAAAAGAAGAGCCAAGGCACCTACAGTTCGGCAGTGGTGTCCACCTGGGTCTCGGTCATCGCGTCGATCTTGATCGGGGTCATCGTCTCCCAACTCATCGGATCGCGCATGAGCCGCCAAGCCGAGAGCCTTTGTGCGCGAATGACCCGCCTTTGTGAGAAGGACATTTTTGGCATTCGACGCGGCCTGGAAGCCCTCGCCGAAGGCAACCTCACTCGCGAGGTCTATCCCGAGACTGAGCCCGTCCCGATTCAGGGCAAAGATGAATTCGCCCGAGTCGATGAAGGCTTTAATCGGGTGATCAACGAGATCTGCATGAGCATCAGCGCCTACAGTCAGAGCCGCCAGCATCTTTGCGGGGTGATCGGCGACGTCCACCACACGAATCGCGATGTGATCGCACATGCCGAATCGCTCAGCGACCGAACGAACGACATGTCCAAGGCCTCCGACGAGCTTCGCAACGTCGTCAATCAGGTCTCCAGCGCCGCCGAGCATTCGGCATTTGGAGCCCAGCAAATCGCAGAATCGAACGTCGCCCTCGCACGAACCGCCGACCAAGCCGTCACCAAGATGGACTCAATGGTCGAACTCGTCGAGCAGGTCGCCCAAGGCTCGCAAACTCAAACCGAGACGCTCGAAAAGACCGAAGACCGTCTCCAAGCGGCCCGACGATCGGTCCAACACACAACCGATGGCATCGCCCAGATCGACCGCCAAATCCAACAGATGAGCGAATCTGTGTTGTCGCTCGGGGAAAAAGGCAAGCAGATCGGCGAAATCGTGAAGGTCATCGAAGAGATCGCCGAACAGACGAACTTGCTCGCCTTGAATGCGGCCATCGAAGCCGCCCGAGCGGGCGACGCCGGGCGAGGATTTGCCGTCGTCGCCGACGAAGTCCGCAAGCTCGCTGAGCGAGCCGCGAGTTCGACCCGAGAAATCTCCAGCCTGATCTTCAGCGTTCGGACGGACGTCGAGAGCGCCGTCCATGCGACCGAATCCACCACCCAGGAAGTCCGCAACCTCAATGAAGCGGCTACCGCGATGAGCGCGACGGTGGATCAAGTGTCCGACGCGCTACAAAGCGTCAAGGCGGTCGCCAGCGCCAACGTCGAAGGCGTCCAAGAGGTCGTCCACCACGTGCAAGCGGTCCGCACCAACATGGGCCAAGTCTCCTCGACGGTGGACCAAAACTCCTCCGCCGCCGAAGGCCTCAGTGCGACGGCCGAAGAGAATGCCGCCGCCGCCCAAGAGATGAACGCGACCGTCGACCATCAACACCAAACGATCCTCCAGGTCGAGGCGCTCTTCCAGCAGCTCATTTCTCAAGTCAACGCGGTCCAGCAAAAGGTGGCGCAATTCCAAACCGAACGCCCCGCCAGCGACCTTGACCTCCGCCGAGCCGCCTAATCTGATCCAAAAAGAGCCCCGGAGAGAGTCTCTCCGGGGCTCCTGAAGACACACAACTTGCGCTTAGACTGCGGCCGGTGAGGCGGCAAAAGCGCGGATCGACGCAACAACATGCTCGATCTGAGCCTCGCTCAGGTGCTGGTGGACCGGCAGACTCAAGACTTGACGGCTGACCTCCTCGGTCACGCCGAGCGAGCCCGGAGCCCCGCTGAAGCGCGCGTAAGGCTGGTGCAAGTGCAGCGGCACCGGATAGTAGATCATGCTGTCGATCTCTCGCTCCTTCAAGAAGGCTTGAAGCTCGTCTCGACGGGACGTCCGGACGGTGAATTGGTGCCAAGTGTGGTTATTCCCGGGGTGCAACTTGGGAAGATGAATCCCTTCGACCCCGGCCAACTGTTGCAGATAAACCTGAGCAATTCGATCTCGCTGGGCGTTCCACTCGTCGAGCTTGCGAAGCTTCACTCGAAGGAACGCGGCTTGGAGTTCGCTCAGCCGACTTGTATAGCCCACCGCGTCGTAATAGTATCTCTCTCGCCCCATTCCATGGACGCGCAGACTTCGCGAATTCGCATCCACCTCGGCGTCGTTGGTCAGGATCATGCCGCCGTCGCCGATCGCCCCCAAGTTCTTGGTCACGTAAAAGCTCAGGCCCGCCCCTCGGCCCCATTGACCCGCATATCGACCCTCACAGTGAGACCCGATGGCTTGCGCCGCGTCTTCAAGGACCGTGAGCCGGTGCCGATTGGCGATCGTCTCAATCGCGCGCACATCCGTCAACTGCCCAAAAAGGTGGATCGGCAAGATCGCTTTTGTCTTTTCGGTCACCGCCGGTTCAATCGCCGCTGGATCGAGGTCAAAAGTCTCGGGCAAGATGTCGACTAAGACCGGCACCGCGCCGATTTGAACAATCGCTTCCAAGCTGGCGACAAAGGTGAAGGCCGTCGTGATCACCTCATCCCCGGGGCCGACCCCGGCCGCCTCCATCAGAATTCGCAAAGCGTCGGTGCCGCTATTCACCGCGATCGCATGCCGCACCCCGTGCATTTGGGCGACCTCTTCCTCCAGCCCTTTGTTATGCGGCCCGAGCACATAGGCCCCGCTCCGCAATACGTCGAGCGCCGTCTGGTCCAGCTCACCGGCCAGGTCTTGATACTGGGCTTTGATGTCTAAGAAAGGAACTCTCACAAATTCGCCTCGGGCTTCGGGTGTTGCCCATCCGCCAGTGTATCCGGTTTTGGCTCACAATAGGGGGCATGCGCCCCCTTCTTTGGCCGGTGGTTTTGGCCAGCAGCTCGCCTCGTCGCCAAGAGCTTTTGAAACAAAGGATCGCCGAGTTCACCATCGATCCTGCCGAAATCGACGAAGACGCTCTCACCGATGCCGACCCCTGGATCACTGCCCAGCGGCTCGCCCGAGAAAAAGCGCTGACGGTGTTCGAGCGACATCCAGGCTCCTTGGTCATCGCCGGGGATACCGTTGTTGCTTTGGCCTCCCCGTTGGGGTACGAACAGTTCGCCAAGCCTGTCGACGTCGACGATGCTCGCCGGATGCTTAGCCAGCTAGCGGGCCGGACGCATCTCGTCATCACCGGGCTTGCGCTTCGCTACCCCAACGGCCTGATCGCGAAGACGCTGACTACCAAAGTCACGCTCCGCCCCATCCAAGAGGCCGAGGCCGAGACTTACATCGCCACCGGCGAGCCGATGGACAAAGCTGGCGGCTACGGCATCCAAGGCGGGGCGGGAGCCTTCATCGAAAAGATCGAAGGCTCGTACACCAACGTCGTCGGAATGCCACTCGAAGCGCTCGACGAAGCACTCCGCGACCTCCGCTCGTCCCAATGAGGGTGGAACCAGCGGTGGCCTCGCCCCGAACCGAACGCCCGTACATCCAATTTGATCGGGTGGAAGTGCGCTATTCCGAGCTCGTCATCGGCTTGCGAGGGGTCTCGTTCAGCGTCAACCGAGGCGAATTCGTCTTTCTTTGCGGCCAAACCGGAGCGGGGAAAAGCACGGTCCTTCGGTGCCTAACTCGTGAAGTGCGACACACCGGGGGCCACGTTTGGCTGCAAGGTCGAGACCTGGGAGCCGTTCGCGAGCGCGAGGTGCCCTATCTCCGCCGAGAGATGGGGATCGTGCCTCAAGACTTTGCGCTCTTGCCCCAAAAAAAGGTCTGGGAGAACGTGGGCTACGCAATGCGGGCAGTCGGGGCCACTCGCCGCCACGTCCGACGAGCCGTCCCCGAACTCCTGGAGAAGGTGAACATCGGCCACCGAATCGACGCCTTTCCCCACCAACTCTCTGGCGGTGAGCAACAGCGCGTCGCCATCGCTCGCGCTCTCATCAACAACCCGAGCTTGCTGCTGGCCGATGAGCCGACCGGCAATCTCGACCCCCAACACAGCCTCGAATTGATGGATGTTTTGCTCCATCTCAATCTCCGAGGTGCCACCATCCTGGTCGCCACCCACGACATGGCGGTCGTCGAAAAACTCAACAAGCGAGTCATCACCTTTGCCCAAGGCGAGATCGTCGCCGACACCGGGGGGCCCCATGTTTGACCGAATCGAATTCATCCTTGGCGAGGCGTTTTCGGCGTTGCGCCGAAATACTTGGATGACATTTGCTGCCGTCACCACCGCCGCGATCGCCCTCTTTTTGCTCGGCGGCATGACCATGGCCTACCTCAGCGTCAGCCGCTACGCGAATTCGCTGAGCGATCGACTCGTGATGAGAGTGTTCGTCAAAGAAGGCATCCCTCGGCCCCAAGTCGAAGCGACGGCTCAAACAATGCGCCAAATCCCCGGCGTCAAAAAGGTTGTCCTCATCCCGCGCGAAGCCGCTTGGAAAAAGAAACAAGCCGAAATGCCCGAGATCACCGCCGGACTTGAGAACCCCTTGCCCGACGCCTTCAACGTCACTTTATCCGACCTGAAGTCCGCACCGACCGTTGCGACTGAGCTCGAAAAACTCCCCGTCGTCGAGAAGGTGAACCGATTAAGCGAAGTCCAAGACCTGCTCGCTTCGATCATCGCCCTCATTCGGGGCCTTGGCCTGGGCCTCGGCGGACTCATGCTGGTGACTTCGGCTGTGTTGATCTACAACGCCATTCGACTGACGATCGTCGCCCGCTGGCGCGAAATGAAGATCATGCGGCTTGTCGGGGCGACCCGTGCGACCATCATCACCCCGATGCTCTTAGAGGGGATGATCCAAGGAGCCCTTGGCGGCGCGCTCGCCATGGGGTTGTTGTGGGGTGCTTATTCCGGGCTCGGCCGCTTGGTCACGAGCCTTGCCGCTCTCGGTTCTTGGCCCGCCTTTCCGGCCGGGACCGCCCTGGGTATTCTCATGGCGACGGGAGCAGCCTATGGGCTCCTCTGCTCGTTGCTCGCGGTGCGCGAGCCACGTCGTCAAGGAAACCGATGAAGCATTGGGGAGCTCGTGGGGTGGTCTGGGGGGTCGTGATCCTCTTCGTCCTGTGGGGCGCGAGCTTGGCCGACGCCCAAAGCTCATCCAAAAGTAAATCCAAAACCAAGAGCTCGACCCAACTCCAGCGCGAAATGCGCAATGTTCAGTCGCAAAAGCAGAAGATCCAAAAGCAGATTCAAGCGAAACGCCGCGAAGCCCGGGCGGTCATGGGCGACATTCAAGAAGTCGATGGCCGCCTGGGTCACCTTGAAGGCCGAATCGAAGAGACTTCAACCCAGCTCAGCAAAAACGTCCAGACCCAACGAAAGCTCGCCTCAGAAGTCACCGCCGCCACCCAGCGACTCAATCAGAAGCGAAAAGAGGTTCGCGAACGCCTCAAACAGATGTATGTCGCCGAGGAAGAGAATGTTGCCGTCGCCTTGCTCAAAGCTCGTGACCTCGGCGATCTCGCCGGGCGCAAGACGATCATCGAAAAGATCGCCGCCAAAGATCGCAAGCTCTTCGACGAAGTCGATCAGCTCCAAAAGTCGATCGTCGCCAAAAAGGCCCAGCAAGATCGAGTCGTCGCCAACATCCGCGACCTGAAGTCCCGACAGGTGAACTATCAGGGCGAGCTGAAGTCAGCCCGCTCGAACAAGGCTCAGCTTCTGGGCGAGCTTCAGGCCCAACAAGCCGAACTCCGAAAGGAGTACGACGAGCTCGACCGCGAGAGCGATGCCCTCGCCGCCCAGATTCGCTCACTCCAAGCAAGCCGACGGGGGACTCGCCAAGAAGTCTCCCCCTATCGAGGCTCTTTCCAACGCCCCGTCAGCGGACGCATTACGAGCGGATTTGGCATGCGGTTTCACCCGATCCTCAAGCAAAACCGGATGCATAACGGGATCGACTTCGCCGCTCCGACCGGCACTCCCATCGTCTCCGTAGCCCCGGGGGTCGTGCTTTCGGCGGGTTATCGACGCGGCTATGGCAATACGGTCGTCATCGACCACGGGGGCGGCATGAGCACGCTCTACGCCCACTGTTCAAGGCTCTTTGTCAGTGAAGGCCAACGGGTGACCCGAGGTCAAAGGATCGCCGCCGTCGGATCGACCGGCCTCTCGACGGGGCCCCACCTCCACTTTGAAGTCCGAATCGATGGCCGCCCGGTCGATCCCCGTCGCTATCTCTAGCGGCCGAATCGGGTAGTTTTCAAGAATCACCTTATGCCGACTCTTTTCACCAAGATCATGCGCGGCGACATCCCCGGGGACATCGTCTACCAAGACCGCTACTGCGTCGCCATCAAGGACATCGCCCCTCAGGCCCCCGTACACCTTCTGATCATCCCTCGCACCGAAATTTCCGGCGTCAGTGCGGTCGAAAAGACGGGCGATCATCAATATCTGCTGAATGCGGCGCGAAACATCGCCGAAGAGATGGGAATCGAGGGCTATCGCCTCGTGATCAATCAGGGTGAAGCCGCTGGCCAAACCGTCCCCCACTTGCACATGCACTTTCTAGCCGGACGAGACCTCAGCTGGCCCCCTGGCTAAACTGCAACACGATGGACGAGGGGCATATCGGCGTCGATGAGAGCGGAAAAGGGGACTACTTTGGCCCCCTCGTGATCGCCGCCTGCTTCGTCGGCCCGGAGCATTTGGCCGAACTCGACGGGGTCAAGGACTCGAAGAAGCTGACCGACTCTCAGTCGATCCAATTGGCAGCCCAAATCAGGAAGGTCTGTCCGTGCGACGTCGTCGCAATCGGCCCTGCCAAGTATAACGAGCTCTACGCCAAGATCGGCAACCTCAACAAACTTCTCGCCTGGGGCCATGCGCGTGCGATCGAAGAGGTCTTGACCCTCCGTCCGACAGAGCTCGTTATCAGCGACCAGTTCGCCGACCCGAGCTTGGTCAAAAGGAACCTTTTTCAGAAGGGTCGAACCGTTCGCCTTGAGTCCCGAGTTCGAGCTGAAAGCGACATCGCCGTCGCGGCGGCTTCGATCCTCGCCCGGGCCGAGTTTCTCCGCCGGCTCAAGATGTTGGGCCAGGAGTTCGGGATGGAGCTCCCCAAAGGAGCCGGCCCGCCGGTCTTGGTCGCCGGAAAAAAGTTCATCGAAAAGCATGGCCGCGACAAGCTCGGACAAGTCGCCAAGCTCCACTTCAAAACAACTCAGCAGGTCGCGGGCTCGCCCGTGTTAAGCTGAAACGCGGCCGCTCTCGGCCAAGAGTTGCTCGACGAGGTCCATATGGACCACCCCAACAAACCAGACATCTTGCTCCTCGGCCGGGCTCTGATGCCAGTCATAAAGGTAGCCCTCGACCAAGTCTGCGCCCGGCAGTCGCGAGCGCAGGTTGTGCACCGGCATCCAGAGCTCTTGCAAAACCGGGTAGCAAGACGAAGGAAGCGGCGGTTTCATCAGGCGATAGTCATCCGAGACGTCAATCACCACAACTCGCGCCAAGTTGTATTTCCAAAGTGAATCCAGCAGTTCGGCCACGTCCGTGTGTCCTCCGCTGATTCCAGACGGATCGAACCCACAAAGTGACGCTCAGACGCTCGCCGATCGGCAACTCGTGCAAAGTCCGCTCACCTCGATGGTGAACCCTTCCAGAGCGTAACCCGCGGCCTCGACCTGCTGGACCAACTGAGAGGCCGTCTCTTCGGCCACCACAAGCTCGACAAACGTCCCGCAGCTTCGACACACCACATGCTCTAAGCCAACGTCGCTATGATCGGCCAGCCGACACGCCGCATACCCCTGACCCAAGCCGACGTGGTGAACAATTCCCGCCTCTTCCAAAGTCCCCAAGATGCGATACACACTGACCACGTCGATCCGCCCTTGGGCCGCCAAAACCGCCGCATGAATGTCGTTCGGAGTCAGCACGGACTGAGCGTCAGCAAGAACCCGAATGACCTGAATCCGCGGCATGGTGATCCGATACCCTTGGTCTCGAAGGGTCTGAATCGCCCGGGCTTCAAACTCATTTGAACTCAATTCTTCTTTCCCCAGCCTTTCCGAGGCCGGAACCAGTTTCCCCTATTTTAGGTTCAAAATGAGACTGCTCCAGGCTAGGTCTCGTTGAAGTTGAAGAAATTCGCGCAAAATTCGCCCCCATCAGGTTCAACTTTGTGATATTCTGCGTCTGTTGAACAAGCCGGCCCGTTCAAAACGGGCTCTAGGATGGAGGGAAACATGAAGTTTTACAATCTCAAGTTGCGCGAGCACGTGGAAGTGGACGACTCGAAGGTCGTCAAGACGAAGATGATTCGAAAGACCAAGAACGGCGAGCAAACCCGCTATGCCTTCCGAGGCGACTCCAACGGAGTCAAGGTCTGGAAGTTCGTCAGCGAGAAGGACTACAAGGCCGCGAAGTTCAAAGAGGAGTAACCTCTTCAAACAAGATTTTCTGCGGGCCATGAGGAATTTCACCTCGTGGCCCGCTCTTTTTCAAGCCGATCATTGAACATGGAGGCGGAGATTCCGTCGAGACACTCATGGCGATAACGACTGATCGCGAGAAGATTGCCCACATCCTGAGGCGGTTCGGATTCGGAGCGAGCGAGGCCGAACTGGAGTTCTACTCCCAACGCGGCCTGAAAGGAACGATCGACACGTTGCTCAACCCCGAGAGCGTCGCCGAAACCCACGTGCTCGACGTCGACCGGCTTCGGAGCCCGCGCGACAACAGCCTCAACATGCTCTCGGTCCAATCCTGGTGGGCGAGTCAGTTCCTCACGACGAACCGGCCGCTCCTCCATAAGATGACCCTCTTCTGGCACGATCACTTTGCGACCAGCGCCGACAAGGTCGACGTGAGCTCGGCCATGCTCCAGCACATCCGGATGCTGCAATCCCATGCCCTGGGCAAATTCCGCGACCTCCTCACCGCGGCCAGTCAAGACCCGGCCATGGTCTACTGGCTCGATAACCAGTTTAACATCAAGGGCAAACCGAACGAGAACTTCGCTCGCGAGGTGATGGAGCTCTTCACCCTCGGTATCGGCCATTACAGCGAAAAGGACATTCAAGAGGCCGCGCGCGCCTTCACCGGATGGACGTTTGGAGTCGGACCCCGCCGCTTTCAGCCAGAAAAACCCCGGGGCCAAGCGAGCTTTGTTTTCCGGCCGGAAAACCACGACACGGGCGTGAAGTCGATCCTCGGCAATCGGGGCAATTTCGATGGCATCGACGTGCTGGGAATCCTTTGCGGGCATCCGCAAACCGCAACTTACCTCACCACCAAGATCTGGGAGTGGTTTGCATACCCCAACCCCGCCCCCGGGCTCGTCGAACGACTCGCCGCAAAATTTCGTAACTCCGGCCTCGACATCAAGGTCCTCTTGCGCGAGGTGATGTCCAGTTCGGAGTTCTACAGCGAGACCGCCGAACGAGCCATCGTGAAAAACCCGATCGACTTCTGCACGAGCACCATTCGTCAACTCGGCGTCGGCGCCGCCCTCATTGAGTCCGTCAAGGAGCCCCGAGAAGATCGTGAGGAGGACGCGAACCAGGTTCGGCGAGCCATGGCCCCCGCTCGACTGATGGCGACCTCGGCCGCCTCGATGGGGATGAAACTTCTTCACCCACCCGACGTCGCAGGCTGGCAATCCGGAGGCGGGTGGATCAGTTCCGCCACCATGATCGAACGCATCCAGTGGGCCGACCGACTCTTCGGAACTTCCAGCGGGCGGGTGCCCTCGTTGCGCTATCCGGCCTTCTCGCTGACCAACGGCTCGGGCTCGCCAGAAAGCCTTGTTCAAGCGATGATCTCGGTGTTCGACGTCAACCTGCCGAGCTCAAAGATCCAGTCGCTCGTCAAAGCCGCCCAAGAGGCCACCGGCGGGAACAGGCTGTCGGCCAGCAACTCCGGTCCGGCCGCGATTGCCGTTGGAAGACTGATTTTTGGCACGCCCGAGTTCCAGTTTGCCTAGGACGCATTGCGAAACCGGGCGACGCCCAGGTAAGACGGCTCCATGCGGGAAACCCGGAGCCAAGATGTTGTCCTGCTCTTGTTGCGGCTCGTGCTGGGGCTTGTCTTCATCTATGCCGGGGGCCAAAAGCTATTCGGCTGGTGGGGCGGCTCGGGCTTTAGCGGCACCTTGCAGGAGTTCCAGTCGATGCATGGCATCCCCGCCGTCGCCACAGCTTGCGCGATTTTCGCCGAATTTTTGGGTGGGCTCGGCGTCCTCTTCGGATTTCTGAGCCGGGTTGCCGCGAGCGGCCTTTTTCTCACGATGTCGGTCGCCGTCTTTTTGAACTTGCGAGACTTTGGCGCAAAAGCCCTCTCGAGCGAACCCGAGATGTCGATGCTCTTCATCGCCATGCCGCTCTCGATGCTCGTGATGTCACTCGCCGTCATGATGCTCGGGGCGGGCAAGTATGCGCTCGACCAAAAATTCAGCAAGCGGAAATGAGTCATGCCGCAGCAGTTTGACGACCCGCTCGACACCGAAATCTTGAGCCGAGCGCTCAAAATCGAGGCTGAAAACCAGGCAAACCTGAGCCATCTGCTCGAACAAACGGCGGCCGAGCTCGGTATCTCCAAGGACGCCCTCATCCAAGCCCGAGAGCAAGTGCTGGAGGAGCGATCCATCGAAGCCGATTTCCGAGAATTCCGCGACGAGCGGATGCATGAGTTCAAAAAGTCGGTGGCCCAGTACGTTCTCTGGAACTCGCTCATGGTCTTCATCAATGTCCTGGACAAAGGAACGATCACGTGGGCTGTTTGGCCACTGAGCATCTGGGGCATCTTCTTGCTCATCGGCACCATTTCGGATCAGACTTTTTCCAAGCGCCGAGGGCCTGAGTTCCAAAAGTGGCGCAAGCGAAAGCACGCCCGCCAAAAAGAAGCGGAAATTGTGTCCTCCTAAATGATGTCACGAGTTTCTTCAGACAGTCCCGTCGCAATCTTGAAACGGGCCCATCGGGCGACATAATCAATTTATGGGCCCGCCTTTGGGCATCTGACTTGAATTTCAGGAGCTGATAAGTGCCTCTTAAAGGAATCCGAACTGAACTCGACATCCTCAACTCGCATGTGTGCCAAGCGGAGCCCGACCTCGAGTTCATCCTCGTCCATGCTGAGTCTCTTTTGAGCCATGCCCGCATCGCCGCCACCGGGGACGTCTATCCCGACACCTCCCCCGAAGATCGCGAACTGATTCGGCGATACCTTGAAAAGAAGCGCTCGGCGAGCTAAGCTCTGAGCCATGGCGTTTTCCCCGGAGTTTCGGGCTCATGCCGAGGCCTGCCTGAGTCGCGTGGTGCCGATCCGAACAAAAGCGATGTTTGGGGGCGTCGGGATCTATTCCGAAGACCTCTTCTTTGCCCTCATCGCCGACGCTAAGCTCTACCTGAAAGTCGGCCCGACCAACCAAGCCGATTTCGAAGCCGCCGGAATGGAGCCGTTCTTCCCGTTCGATTCGCCCAAGCCGATGCACTATTGGGAACTCCCGCCGGGCATCCTCGAAGATCCTGCTGAACTCCAAGTCTGGGTCGACAAAGCTCTCCAAGTCGCGGCATCAAAGAAGAAGCGCTAATCCGGCTTGAGTTCGAGCTTCAGCTTTGGCCGCTTCGCCTCGTCGGGATGGTCCTTGCTGAAGAACTTGTAGACTGCCCGAGAACCGCCCGCCGAAGGGTCCAGACTGCTCGTCAGAGCGAGTGCGAACGGCTTGTCCTGGGTCACAGCCTCAAAGTAGGCCTTGGCAAAGTCGCCCGGACCCTTCATCAGGTCGATTTCAAACTGGACCTCAGCCCCCTTTTTGGGCTCAGCGCCGAGCGTCGCCCGGCCAAAGATGGTCTTCGGATCGCGGCTCGGCGCGAGCTTGTTGACGTCTTCATATCGCCAGTCCTTTTCAGCAAAGCCCGGATTCAATGATCGGACTTCTAGCGGCGAGCCCTGGCTCAACTCCGGAGTGTAGGCCGGGTCCGCAACATGAGTCAGGACCAGCTTCGCCCCCACCAGATTCCGGCTCACAGTCGTCATCGGCTTCAAGTCAAACTTCAGATAGGAATAGCTATAAGAGTCATGGGGGTCTCCTTTCTCGGCCACTGCCCCATCGTCGGTCCCCCAAACCCGCAGATAAGGGTCCTTGTCTGGCTCGGTGGCATGCGGATAGACCCACAGATCGTCGCTCGGCACCAAGACGTACACCGGGGCGTCTTGGCGGAGCAATACGGCGGCAAGAAGGAGCGAAGTCATGTCCGTAGTCTACACAAGTCCCAGCTTCAGAGGAGCGCATCCGGTACCCTGGAGGCACGTTGAGATGGAGCACGCCCTCCGAGTCCTGGATTTTGATGCGGTCCGCCACCGACTCGCCTCTTTTTGCGAAACCGAGCAAGGGGCTGACCAGGCGCGCCTCCTGCAGCCCGAATTCGACGATGCCGAAGTCTGGCGACTCCAGGCCCTGACCACTGAAGCCTACGACCTCCTCGGCGCCGCCACCCTCCCCAGCCTCGGAGCGATCAAGAACGACGCCTCGGCCGTGGAGCGAGCCGCCAAAGGCAGCACCATCGACGGTGAGACTTTGGTCCGCATCGCCGAGGCTCTCAGCGCGATGAGGAATCTGCGGGGCGTCGTCGTCGCCCGAGGGAACCCGTACCCCCGACTCGCCGATCTCGCCGGGGTCCTGCCCGAATGGCAGGATTTGGAACGAAAACTCACTGACTCACTCGATGGGGGTGGGGATGTCAAAGACTCGGCAAGCCCAGCCCTCGAACAGATTCGCCGGAAGCGACTCTCCCTCAACCAGCGCGTCGTCGAAAAAATGCAAGGCTACGTCGCAGGTCGCCATCGAGACCACCTGAGCGACCCCCTCTACACGGTCCGAGATGGCCGCTACGTCTTGCCGGTCAAAGTCGAACACAAAGGCAAAGTCCGCGGCATCGTTCATGACACGAGCGCGAGCGGCCAAACCGTCTACATCGAGCCCGAGGATGTGCTGCAGGTCGGCAACCAGATCCGAGAGAATGAGGCCGCCGAGCGCGCCGAAGTCGTTCGGATTCTCGGCGAGCTCAGCAGCCGAGTTGGGGCCCGGGCCAGCTCGATCGTGCCCGGCTATGGGGCCGCCGCCCAAATCGACCTCATTCTCGCCAAAGCTCGCGAAGGCTATGCCGCCCAATCTTGCTTGCCGACCCGATTACCCGGCCCCCGATTGGAGATCCGAAATGGCCGACACCCCGAGCTCGACCCGGAGACCGCGGTCCCCCTGAACACCGAGCTCGGCGAGATCGCCGACGCCGTCTTGATCACCGGCCCCAATACCGGCGGCAAGACCGTCGCCATGAAGACCGTCGGGCTCTTTGTACTGATGACCCAATCTGGAATGATGTTGCCTGCCAGCAGCGTCAAGATCGGCACGTTCAGCCAAGTTTGGGCCGACATCGGAGACGAGCAGAGTCTGCAGCAGTCCCTCTCAACCTTCAGCGGGCACATCAAGAATATCGCCGAGTCGCTTCGCCAGATCCGCCCGGGAGCGCTCGTTTTGCTCGACGAAATCGGCGCCGGCACCGACCCCGCCGAAGGCGCCGCCCTGGCCAAAGCGCTACTCCAAGAGTTCGTCCGCCAAGGAGCGAAAATCGTCGCCAGCACTCACTACGGCGAGCTCAAAGTTTTCGCCGCAAATACACCCCAATTCCTGAACGCCTCGATGGAGTTCGATCTGAAGTCCCTGCGCCCCACGTACCGGCTCCTGATGGGCACCCCGGGGGCGAGCCACGCCTTTCGCATCGCCGAACGCTACGGCATCCCCGCACCGCTGGTCGCCGAAGCGAGCCAAGACCTCGGGCTCGATGAACAAGATGTGGCCGCGATGCTCGAAAAGCTCGAACAAGCCCAACGCCAAGCTCAGCGAGCCCAAAGCGAAGCCGACCGGCTCGCCCACCGGCTTCGCGAAGTCGAAAAAGAGACTCAGCGCAAACTCGAACAAGCCGAGGCGACGTTGCGAGACGCTCGAAAGAAGGCCAGCGACGCCCTCGAATCCACTCTCCGCGAGATTCGACTCCAAGCCGCCGACATCTTCGAAGAAATCAAGCGAGATCGAAGCCCCCGAGCTCAAGAAAAGGCGCGAGAGGACCTCAAAACCCTGCAGGCGATCGGCCAAGATGTCGCCCAAGACTGGAAGCCCACTGGATCCGCCCCAACAACTGCAAAGCAAACCCGCTGGACTCTCGGGATGTCCGTCCGAGTCGAGGGCTATTCCCAAATCGGCACCCTGACCGAACTGCCCCGAAACGGCAAGGCCCAAGTTCAACTCGGGCCGTTGAGGATGTCCGTGCTCGAATCCGCGCTCAGCCCGGTCGACACCCCTCGGGTCCAGCGTGCCGCTCGGCCGAGCGTCCAACTTCAGAAAGCGATGGTCGCCACAACCGAAATCAACCTTCGCCGGCTCCGCGCCGAAGATGCCGAAGAAGAACTCGAAAAATTCCTCGACGAATGCCTTTTGGCTGGGCTCCCCAGCGCTCGGATCGTTCATGGCAAAGGCGGTGGAGTCCTTCGCGCCCTCACCCATCGGATGCTGAAGAGCCATCGTGGGGTCGCTAGCTTTCGACTCGCCGATGCCAACGAGGGCGGCGACGGAGCCACCCTGGTTGTCTTCGGATAAAAGCTATTCTCGGGCCCCAAGGACGTATAATTGCCTTGGGTAATTTCGGGGGCACCAGGTTGAGAAAGTACATTTTTGTAACAGGCGGCGTTGTGAGTTCCATCGGCAAAGGGATCGCCACCGCGAGCTTAGGGCGCCTCCTTCGCAATCGAGGCTACACCGTCGCCCCGATGAAGCTCGACCCCTATATCAACGTTGACGCCGGGACCATGAACCCCTATCAGCATGGTGAGGTCTTCGTCACCGAAGACGGCGCTGAGACTGACCTCGATCTCGGCCACTACGAGCGGTTTATGGACGTCAACTGCACGTCCGGCTCAAGCCTCACCACCGGAAAGGTCTATCTGAGCGTGATCCAGGCTGAGCGCCGAGGCGACTATCTCGGCGGAACCGTCCAAGTGATCCCCCACGTCACCAACGAAATCAAACGCGGTCTGCTCGACCTCGGCAAAGAGCAAGAGGCCGATGTCGTGATCGCCGAAATCGGCGGCACCGTCGGCGACATCGAAAGCCTGCCTTTCCTCGAAGCGATCCGCCAGATGCGCAAAGAGGTCGGCCCCGAAAACGTCCTTTATGTCCATGTCACCCTCGTTCCGACCGTCGGGCCATGGGGCGAAATCAAGACCAAGCCCACGCAGCACAGTGTTATCAATCTGCGAGAAATTGGAATCTCACCTGACGTCCTGATCTGTCGCACCGATCAGCCCATGCCGGATGATGTCAAAGAAAAGATCAGCTTGTTCTGCGATGTGCCCGTCAATGCCGTGGTGGAATCCCTCACCGTCGATACGATTTACGAAGTTCCTTTGTGGTACGAAAAGGCTGGCCTGGGCGATCTGGTCGTCTCTCGACTCGGCCTGGAGCCCAGTAATCCAAGTCTGGAAGAGTGGAATTCTCTCGTAGAAACGCTTAAGAATCCCAAGCAAAGTTGTCGAATCGCCGTCGTCGGAAAATACACCAGCAATGGCGATGCGTATAAGTCCATCGGAGAAGCCCTCATCCACGGCGGCATTCCGAATGACGCCCGGATTGAAATCACGTGGATCGAAAGCGATTCTCTCGAACTAGGTCGCCCTCCTAAAGAATTTCTCGCCGATGTCGATGGACTGGTCGTCGCTCCTGGCTTTGGTGAGCGAGGCATCGAAGGCAAAATTCGCGCGATTCAATACGCCCGAGAAAAAGGACTTCCATTCCTGGGCATCTGCCTCGGATTGCAAATGGCGGTCATCGAGTTTGCGCGAAATGTTTGCCACTTAGAAGGTTCGAATTCAGAAGAGATCGAAAAGCAGCCGGCCTACCCGGTCATTCACCTTTTGCCAGAGCAAAAGGGCGTCAAAGATAAAGGGGCCACGATGCGATTAGGCTCATGGCCTTGTCGCCTGAATGCAGGCACCTTAGCGCATCAACTTTATGGAGATACTCGCATCTCCGAGCGGCATCGCCACCGGTACGAAGTGAATAACGATTTTCGAGATAAGCTCATCGAGCATGGGATGGTCATTAGCGGAGTTTCGCCGGACTATCGACTCGTCGAAATGGTCGAAATCCCTTCGCATCCTTTCTTCATCGCGACCCAGGCTCACCCCGAATTCAAGAGTCGCCCCAATCGGCCGCACCCCCTCTTTGCCGGCCTCATTGAAGCTGCGATCAAGCAACACGCCGCGCTCGCTTAACGCTCTCCGGGCAGAACAATCCCCCGGAGAATCACTCGCTGAGCCAAGAAGAAAACCAGCAAAGTTGGGATCGCCGCAAGCGTCAACGCGGCCATCGTCACCGACATCGGAGCCCCTTGTTGCAGCTGATATATCCACACCATCAGCGTCCACATCCTCTGATCTTGGGCTACCAAAAACGCATACATAAAGGCCCCATAAGAGGCCATAAACGCCATCAATGCCAGATACCCCAAAACGGGCTTGCTCAAGGGCAGTGCAATTTTCCAAAGCATGGTCCGCTCGCGCGCGCCATCCATCGCCCCCGATTCATACAACTCTTGCGGCAAAGAATCAAAGAAACCTTTGAGCAAAAAGATCATATATCCTGAAGCCGCAGCCGGTAAAACCAGCGCCGCAAAAGTATTCAGAAGACCCAGATCACGTAGCAGCAAGAACGAAGGAATCATCGCTACCTCCGCCGGAAAGGCCATCGTCGCCAAAAGAAAGAGCAGAATCTTTCCCGTCGACTTCATCGGATAGCGCGAGAGCGCATACGCCGCCAGCGGGTTCACGATCAGTTGCAACAAGACCGCCAGGGCGCAAAAGATCAAGGTGTTCCACAAAGCGCGACCGTTCAGCAACACGAAGTCTAAGACATAGCGATAATTCCGCGTCGAGAACTCCCGCTTCAGGGCTCCCGCTTGTGCCTCGACATGGCGAGTCTCCATCGCCAAAATCGGAAGATCCCCGCTGCCTCGTTTTCGCCACTCATCTTCGACAATCCCTTGCGACAGAGACTTTTCAAACCCCGCATAAAACTGGTCAACCTTGGCATCAGTTAACCTTTTGGTGGAATCTGGGGCCACCAATTGGTCAAAAGTTTTTGCCGCGCCTTTCCAATCCGCCGGGACTTGATCAAATTGATTCTGAGCCACCCCTCGAACATAATCTTGCCAGCGTTTGTTCTTGCGCAACGGGAGCCGAAACTCCACCGGGAGCTGCGCCTTAAAAACCAACCAATCGTCCCACTTCTTGCCTGGCCGAGGTTTCCAGAAGGCACGATCGAACAGCTCCGCAGGTGGAGCCACGGTTTGGAACCCGACGTTCTCCTCAATATAGGCTTGATTCAAGGCGTCGATCGTGGGGTACCGCTCCCGCAGCCAGCTCTGATAGCGAATGTTCAGCCGGCCTGTGACCTGGGTCGGAGCCTGACGAAATCCGGCAGTCCATTCATGAAGAGGGAGCTCCATTAAGAGCTTCTCATAGGCCCGTACGTCCGCCTCGGGAGCTTGCCCCCCCAACGAGGTGCTCGCCAGTTGAGCCAAGTCGCCCGCGTACTTGTCGTCCCGGTATTTCGCCTGGAGTTCGCCCAGGTCCGACCAGAATTTCGGCACGAGTCGATTGTCGTTCTGGTCAGTCACCCCTTTGAATCCGGTCGACACCATGACGAGGAACGGATACAGTGTCGTCAAGGCTCCCACGGACAGCAATCCATAAAGCACCCCCATCGCGATTCGTGCCCGAATCCGCTTCCGACCGACTTTGCCCACCAACGGCATCTCATCCAAAAGACGAAGCACCTGGCCATTCCCCGCAAAAGTGCTGAAATACCCGTATTTTTACTAGGATAGACCCCGGTAACTTCACGGAATTCCTCCTCCAGCGAAGCACTCGTGAATCTGCGAGGCCATGGAGGGCCGAACTGAGCGCTTCCCCACGGAGGAAATCAAATCATGTCCACTTTTCGAGTCAATACCAACGTCGTCGCGATGAACGCCCTGCGCAACCTGGGCGTCACGAACATGAATTTCTCGAGCGCAGTGACCAAGCTCTCGAGCGGTATGCGCATTAATTCGGCGGCGGACGATCCGGCCGGCCTCATCGCGTCGGAGAACTTCCGATCCCAAATCGGCGGCATCGATCAAGCTGTGCGAAACAGCCAAGACGCATCGAACCTGGCCAAGACCGCCGAGGGCGCCCTGGACGAGGTCGGTCGACTGCTGCGCGACGCTCGGTCTCTGGCGGTCGCTTCGAGCAACACCGGCGTTCTGAGTGCGACCCAACTTCAAGCGAATCAGACCCAGCTGGCCTCGATCGCCTCGTCGATCAATCGAATCGCCTCCACGACTTCGTTCGGCACGAAGAAGCTGCTCGACGGTTCGGCGGGCGTCTCGTCCACCGTGACGGCGAACAACTTCATCTCGTCGATGTCCTTCGGCGGCCAGTTCGCCGGTCAAGCGATCACCTCGAACGCAACCGTGACGATCGACATCACGACCGCCGCAACCCGGGCAGCGACCACCGACGCCAACATGGCGATCATCACCGCCGCCGACATCGGAGCCGCCGCTGGCGTCGCTGTCGGTGCGGCCCGAGCCGGTTCGTTCACGATCAACGGTCAATCGTTCACCGCCAGTGCGACGGACACCTATGGCCAGCTCGTCCAGCGAATCAATGAGTCGTCGGCGCAAACGGGTGTCACCGCTCAGATCGTCAACGTCGGTGCGAACGACAACCGCATCCGACTGAGCTCGACCGGATTCGGTTCGAACTCGGTGATCGACCTCACCGACTCGGTCGGAACGATCCGCAACGGCGCGGGCACCAGCCAAAACGCCGGTGTCGACGCCCTGGCGACGGTCACGATCGACGTCGATGGCGCCGGCGGCTTGGCCGCAGTGACCGCGGCCTTTACGGGCGGACGATTCGGTTCGAGCGGACTCCTGCTCCAAGACTCGACCGGCAACTCGATTCGGCTGACCGAGGCAGGCAACTCGACGACCGCGGCCGATGGTGCCATCGGTCAGCTCCGAGCGGGCTCGACCCAGTTCCAAATCGGGGCTAACGCCGGTGAGACGACCCAGTTCAGCCTTGGCAACTTCAGCGCGAGCACTCTCGGCGTCGGAGCGGTCACCGGCCTTTCCGTAGCCAATCTCGACGTCACGACGGCGACAGGGGCCGCGAATGCACTCTCCGTCATCGATGCGGCGGTCAATCAGGTCTCCCGAGCTCGAGGCGAAATCGGCTCCTTCCAACGCAACGTGATCGAGTCGAACATGCGCTCGCTCAACGTCGCTCGGGAAAACCTGTCGGCCACAGAGTCCTCGATCCGAGACATCGACGTCGCCCAAGAAATGACCAACTACACGAAGCTGCAAATTCTGCAACAAAGCGGTCTCTCGGTCTTGGCGCAAGCCAACTCCGCTCCGCAGTCGGTCCTTTCGCTCCTGCGATAAGCGATCTCAGGATCAACACTCCGGAGGGTCTGGCCCCAGCCAGGCCCTCCTCTTTTTTTGCGCGCCTTGACGTAGAATAGGGCACGACGCCCCATGCCGACGCGATCCAAATCCTGGCCCCCAATGGTCGAAGAAAAGCTGAAAGCTGTTCCGACCGCTCCCGGTTGCTACATTTATCGCGACGAACAAGGACAAGTTCTCTATGTCGGCAAAGCAGTCGTTTTGCGTCAACGAGTTCGCAGCTATTTTCAACCCAGCGCCAAACACAGCACTCGTATTGCTCGCTTAGTGCATAAAGTTCGAGACATCGAATGGATGGTGGTCGATAGTGAACTCGAAGCCCTCGTGCTCGAATGCAACCTGATCAAGGAGCACCGTCCGCCCTACAATGTTCGACTCCGAGATGACAAGAGTTATCCGTACATCTTGATCACCAAAGAGGCCTTTCCACGGGTCCTCTTCACTCGAAAAAGAAGAGCCGATCATGGCCAGCTTTTTGGCCCTTTTACGAATACCTATGCAGTCCGAGAAACCCTTCAGATTTTACATAAAGTTTTTCCGCTCATCCCATGCGGAAAATCCTGGAGTGGACGGGCCGAACAACGCCCTTGCTTGTACTACCACCTTGGGCAATGCCTCGCCCCGTGTGCGGGCCTCAGCGACCGCTCTGAATACCAAAAGATCATTCATCAAGTCGAGCAGTTTCTAAAAGGAAAAGAGGAGACGATTCTCGATCAGCTTCGACAGCAGATGGAGGCGGCTTCTGAGAGTCTTGAATTTGAAGATGCGGCGATGCTTCGAGATAAAATTCAGGCGCTTGAGAGAGTTTTAGAACGACAAAAAGTGATGAGCGCGGACGCCGTGGATCGAGACGTGATCGCGGTCGTGAAGGACGAGCGAGGAGCTGCCATTCAAATGCTCTATGTTCGCAATGGAAAGCTCATCGGCCAGCGCCAGTTTATTCTCGATGGAAGCGTCGAAAGTTCACCCGGAGAAGCGGTTCAGGAATTTGTAAAACAATACTATGTCAACGGCGCAGATGTCCCGAAAGAGATTTTGCTTCCCGTAGAAATCGAAGAGCGTCATATTGTTCAAAGCTGGCTGCGGCAACAGCGGGGAGCCGCTATGACCATCGAGGTTCCTCAAACCGGCGAAAAGGCTCGACTCATTGATATGGCGGCCGTGAATGCCGAGCAAGCCCTCGAAACTTTCCGAATGGAGCTCGAACAAAAAGAACAATATAGCGAAGAGGCGATGACACAATTACAAGAAGCCTTGGGGTTACCTGCACCTCCCCTCCGAGTCGAGGGATACGATATTTCGAACATCCAAGGTAAAGCCCCTGTTGGATCGATGGTTGTCACCGAAAACGGCGAACCAAAACGAGACGATTATCGACGTTTCAAAATTCGTTATCATCCTGAAGATCCGAACGACTTTGCGATGATGAACGAAGTTTTGTTGCGGCGATTCCGTAACTTCCTTGATAACGATCCAAAATTCGCTCCGCTCCCGGATCTCATCATGATCGACGGCGGAAAGGGCCAACTCGGGGCCGCGCTGAAAGCCCGCGACGCGCTCGGCCTCACCGTGCCGATGGTCGGCCTCGCCAAAAAGCATGAGCTTCTTTATCGACCCTCGGACCGACCCGGAGCCGATGGATCGTACGAGATGGAGGCCATCGAGTTGCCGCTCCACTCACCCGGTCTGCTTCTATTGCGCCGATTGCGCGATGAGGCCCACCGATTTGCGCTCACCTACCACCGTAAGTTAAGGGACAAGCGACTCCATGGCTCGACGCTCGAAGAGATTCCCGGAATTGGGCCCCGACGCAAGCGGCTCCTCCTTCGGACTTTCGGCTCGATCGACGCGATCCGACGCGCCAAGCCCGAAGAGCTCGCCGCCGTCCCCACGATGACTCGCAAACTCGCGGAACAGGTTTTGGAGCATCTGAAGTTAGACTAGACCCCCGATCAATCGGCTAGAATGGGCAACGTATGGCCCGTTTTGCGATCTCTCCGGAATACATCGAGCGATTTTTGGTTGATCTCCTGAATTCGCCCAGCCCCACGGGCGACACCGAATGGGCCATCAGCTTCGTTGAACAAGAACTCCAGAGCTTTGGACTCCAAACCCACCGCACGCTGAAAGGCGCGTTGGTCGCCCAAATTCCGGGCATCCAAAACGACGCCCCCCGAGCGATCACCGCCCACGTTGACACTCTCGGCGCGGTCGTCGCCGAAATCAAGGGCAACGGTCGGCTCCGCCTGTCGGCCCTCAACGGGGTGAACTGGCCGAGCGTCGAAAGCGAAGGCGTCTGGATTCCGACGCGGTCGGGAAGCCAGATTCGCGGCTCGATTGTTCTGACAAACGGAGCCGTCCACGTCAATAAAGAAGCCACCTCAGCCCCGCGAAACGCCGACACCCTCGAAGTTCGACTCGATGAACGAACCGAAACCGCCGAGCAAACTCGAATGCTCGGGATCGAAGTCGGCGACTTCGTCTACTTCGACCCCCGGGTCGAGGTCACCAGCGGCTTTATCCGGTCGCGATTTTTGGATGACAAAGCTTGCGTCGCCTGTGTGGTCGCCGCTCTGAAGGCCATCACCGAAGCCGGAGTCTCGCCGGCTCAAGACACGACCATCCTGATCTCGAACTACGAAGAGGTCGGCCACGGCGGAACCGACGGCCTGCCCGAAAACATCACCGAGCTGGTCGTCGCCGACATGGCTTGCATCGGCCACGGGCTCCGAGGCGATGAATTCCATTGCTCCATCTGTATTAAGGATTCATCCGGACCTTATTCTCGTCGGCTCACCGAAAAGCTCCGCACCGTCGCCGAGCAACAAGGCATCGACCTGAAGCCCGACATCTATCCTTATTACGGCAGCGACGGTTCGGCCTATTGGCGGGCCGGAGGTCGAGCCGAAGTCGCCTTGATCGGTCCCGGGGTCGACACCAGCCACGGCTACGAACGAACCCATATCGACGCTCTCGTGGATACGACCGTCCTCATGGCCGAATATCTGTTCGAGTCGTGAGGCTCTTCTTGAGCGCGGGGGAAGCCAGCGGCGACGCCTATGCCGCCCGGCTCGTTCGGTCCATTCGCCAGCGACGACCTGACTTGGAGGTTCAAGCCGTCGGGGGGACTCGGCTCTTCGAAGCAGGAGTTGAGCCGATCGCCGACAGCCGATCTTGGGGCGCCCTGGGCATCCTCGAAGCCCTCAAAGTCGCACCCCGAGTTTATTCGGGCTACCGAAAGGCGGTCCGGGCACTGCAATCGGGTCCCCCCGGACTCTTCATCCCGGTGGACTTTGGCTACATGAACGTCAAGCTCTGCCGCCAAGCCCGCGCCCGGGGGTGGAAAGTGCTCTACTTCATCCCTCCTGGTTCATGGCGACGGGATCAACAAGGCGCTGATCTTCCTGAGATCACCGACGCGCTCGTCACTCCGTTCTCCTGGTCGGCGGACCTGCTACGCCAGGCGGGAGCTCAGGCACACTGGTTCGGCCACCCCCTCGTGCAGATGGTGAGTGAATCCCCTCCGCCCCCCGAGCGGCGCGCCCGACAGATCGCGCTCTTGCCGGGAAGCCGCACGCACGAGATCGAACACAATTTGCCTGTCATCGCCCAGGCGGTGCGTGGGCTCGCCGACCAGGTTGAATTCGCTGTGGCTTCCAATGTGGACCCGGCCGACCTCCAGCGACTCTGGGCCGCCCACCAAGGCCCCGAGCCCGCCCTTTGGACTCAGGGCGACCCGTATGGCGTGCTCCAAAGGTCGCAAGCCGCCCTGCTTTGCAGCGGGACGGCGACTCTGGAATCTGCCCTCTGCGAATGCCCTTGCGTGGTGATGTATCGCGGCTCCCGCTGGATGGAGTTCGAATACCGAATCCGCAAGCCGAAATTCAGCTATATCGCCTTGCCAAACCTGTTGCTGGACGAGCCCGTGGTCCCCGAACGCATCCAGCACGACGCCCACCCGGAGCAACTCCGACGCGACCTGGCACCACTCCTGGATGCCAACTCTTCCGAGCGACGCCATCAACAAGACGCTTTTGCTAGGCTCCGGACCATTCTTGGTCCGGCGACGGCGTTCGATCAGTCCGCAGACCTAGCGGTCTCGCTGCTCGATTCAATCCAACAGACCTCCTCAGGCATTGCCTGATCCCAAGCCTGAAGTTGGACCTTGAAGTTCCCCAAGATCGTCGCTTCGGCCGATCCCCAGACCACTTCACAACCCACCGCCTCTTGAATCACCTCGCGAACAACAGGAATCTGCGCCCCACCCCCACCCACGCGAAGCCGTCGAACCGGGCCTGTCATCTCGACCATCTCTTGGACCGCGCGTCGCAACAGGCTCGCCCAGACCCCCAGGGCTCGCGACGCCCACTCCGCGGGCGAACTGAGTGGCCCATGACCAGCCCCGACCACCGTCAGCATCGATGGCGGCGAGAATAGCTCGGACTCATTCAAGCCAGAGTCGAACGTCACAAGGCTCGACGCCGAGCTCAGCCACTCACCCAACGTTGATCTCAGCCCGAGCTCCTCGTGCATCCGCTGAAAGAGGTACATGCCCGGGACGTTCTTCAAGAATCGAATTCGCCCATCCACCGCTCGCTCATGAGTCCAGTTGTTCACCCGGGCCGATTCCAGCGGCCCCGGCTGGCTCAGAATCCGACCGACTAAAGCCCAGGTGCCGAGGTTCAAATAGGCCTCATCCGCATCGAAGGGCCCCAACCCCTCCACCGCCGAGGCGGTGTCGTGAGAGCCGACCCGGACCCATCCGACTCCGCTCGGAGTTCGCCCAATCAGTTCGCCCGGTCGAACGATCTCTTCTTCAGGAACCGGCCAGCCAATAATCTCGAAGGCCCGATCGCACCATTGGCCGTCCCAGCCGACGAGGCCTGTGGTTGAGGCGTTCGTCCACTCGTGACCCGAAGCTCCGCCCCACTGCTCCACAACCAGCTCCGGCAACATCCGCCAGCGCTCCACTCGATCCAGCCACGTGGCCTGCTCTTGTTTGCGAGCCTGAAGTTGAAAGATCGTGTTCAGCGCCAAACACTGGACTCCGGTCAGATCGTAAAGCTCCTTTGCAAACGGAGCGAGCAGAGTCATCGCCTCGGCATGGCGCGGGTCTCGATAACACCGAGGAGGGGCCAAGAGCTGGCCCTTCGAGTCGAGAAAGCCCACATCGACGCCCCAGCCATCCACCGCAAGGCTCGTTCGCCGCGAATCGTGTTGCTCAGCGTCTTCGCGCGCTTGATCACAAAACTGCGAAAGGGCCGACCAATCCCAATACCAACCCTCCGAGCTGACAATCGGCGCATGGGCGAGCCGGCGAACCATCCGAATCTTGAGGACTCGGCCATCCCAAACCCCGTGCGCCAATCGAGCCGACGTCGCGCCTAGGTCGAGGGCGTAGAGATGTTGGACTGGGTTTCCCACAAGAGCCTCTGGCGATAATGCTCGTCGGGCCGAGTATGAATCCGGTCGATCTCCTCGTCGGTGAGCCTCGCCGGAGGCCGTCCCGTGGCGAGGGCACCAGCCAAGATCCGAGCTGCCTTCACCGCCATCCAGGTCGCGCTCCAGGCCTCGGGCCCGTTTCGGCCCAGCGTGATGAGGCCGTGGTTCGCAAGCCACAACACCTTCGGGACCTCGCCTCGCTCGGCAATAAACTGCCGGACCGAAGTACGAATCGCCCTGGAGAGCGGCATCCCCGGGTCGGCATAGGGCACCCAACACGTCGCCGGGCCGCACAAGACAACCTCATCCGGAAAGAGACGCCAACTCGCCCACTCCTCGGCTCCCTGCACCGTCAGGAGTCCATTCAGGATCGTCGGGTGCGTGTGAATCACGACCTCAACTTCGGGAAGGCTCAACAGGTCGGCGTGCATGAAGGTCTCGATCGAAGGCATCAGCGGCTGATCGGGATCGACTCGCGCCGCTTGCAGGGCCTGTTTGACGGCCGCATCTTCAAGTTGTTGGTCAAAGAGGTCCAGCACCGGCTGAAGCCATACCTCGACAAAGCCCCCCACATGAATCTCATGAAGCCGCTTCCCGCTGGCCTTGACCCAAAACCGGTCCCCGCAACGAGCACTTGTGTTCCCCTCGGCCAAGATGACCAGGTCGTTTTCGGGGCGACCGACCTGCCGGCTCAGCTCCACAAGATCGTTCAAAACCGCACTACTATCCACAGATGCGAGTATACAGGCCTGCCGATCGGCCCGGCCTCAGGACGCCCGAGTGAGCATTTTGAAAAAATGATGGATTTCATCTGAACGAATGAATCGCGATTCGCGTCGTACCTCATGAGCACGCGAGGAAAGTGGCATTTCCGATCAAATCGCGAAGTCTTGAGGCTCGCTCCGCTGGTCAAGCGGGGCCTGGAACGAAGCTAGTATTTCTGCCGGTCAATCACCGGCAAAAGTACTGGCTTCATCTTTTTTTGAATCTTTACATAAAAAGTACTTGGCGATTCGCAAAACCCATCGTATAATGACCGTGCCAAGACAATATGCGGGGCCGCTCTAGCCACTTTCCGGCCCCATAGGAGTTCCTCAAGACCATGAAATCATTCAAGGGAGCGCAAGTTTCGAGCGCAATCACTCGTCTCACTTCTCTCGTCGCCATGTCGGCGGCCCTCACCGCAGGTGCGCTGGCCCAAAACAAGCTGACCTACTTCATCACGTTCGGCACGCAAAACGTCGACACCGATGGAGCCATGCAGTCGGAGATGATCAACAATAATCCATCTCCCGAGTCAGCTTGGATTTTCCGGCACAACGACCTAATGGTTCGCCAAGACCTCACCAACACGTCGACGCGCGGCAACGCTTCGGGCACTTTTGCTAATCGCACGAAGTCGATGAACTACAGCCTCTGGGTTCGAAATGATTTCTCAACCCCCATCACGTTCAATTCTGGGAACGTCTTCATCGGCATCAGCTCCTCGACGTCGGCCGGGGCCGCAGCCTCGCGGCAAAACTTCCGCCTCCAACTCAACGGCAACGTCGGAAATAGTGCGACCTCTTCGCGAGGTCACTGGGGCTTTGGTGCGGGTCTCGATTCCAACGTGACTTCGAGCTTTGCGGGCGGAGCGAACCCGGCCGGTCAAGCGACCAATGCCGTCCGACCGTGGGGATTCAACATCCCGATTTCCGTCGCAGGCTTTGGGTCGATCACCCTCCAACCAGGTGAGACGATGCGCCTCACGCACTTCAGCATCTGGAATCAAAGCGCTACCAGCCTCAGCGGCGGCTCGCAAGATATGGTCGTCTATGACGCCGGTCAAGGCACCGCGAACACGACTTTCCTCACCAACGGATCGTCTGTGTGGCGACCCTCGGGCCTGAATAACACCGGAACTCCCGTCAACGCCTGTCGATCCATCATGGCCGACGCACTTCCGTTCCCGATTCAAGCTCAAGTCGGCCTCGGTTGCTTCACCGGAAATCCAGCCAATGTCCACCTTGAGTTCGAGTTCCGACGACCGGGAACCCTCGACACCATCTTCACCGTCAAGACCGTGCCGACTGGATTCAATAACCTGTATGTTCTGGACATCCCTTTCGCGAACGGAAGCTGGAATATCGGAACCAAGGGTCGAACGTTCCTCCGACACACCAAGAACGGCATTCAAAACAACGTCTTTGGTCAAGTCCAGAACTTCTTCCTCGGGAATGGCGATGCCGACGGTGATAATGAGACAACCAATGTGGACTACTCGATCTGGGCCGCGGCGAACGGACGAACCCTCGGCGAAGAAGGCTTTGACGCCAATGCAGACTTCGATTGGGACGGTGAAGTGACCAACTTCGACTACTCGGGTTGGGCCAACTGCAACGGTCTGATGGGCGACCTCTAACGATCTCCCCTCTCCTCAAACGAGAGTGCCGGGTGGACTCAGTCCACCCGGCACTCTCACTTTTAGCAAGCCCTTACAGGCTCGCAACCACGGACGCGTCGATGGATTCCAGTCGCGGGCCAAGCTTTGAGACCACCATCGCCGCCGCATAGCTCGCGATCCGTCCCGTTTTTTCTAAGCTCAGGCCCTGGGTCACCCCGTACAAGAGACCGGCGGCGTACATATCTCCTGCCCCGGTCGTGTCGACCGCCGTCACCCGATGCACGGGAACTTGCACGCGCTCCTCGCCTCGCTGGATCAGCGAACCCTTGTCGTCGAGCGTCACCACCGCAATCTCAGACCACTCTGAGAGCTTGCGAAGCGCGTCCTCAGGGGAATCGGTGTCCGTCAAGGCCTGAGCCTCCTGAAAGTTTCCAAACAACAAATCGACGTGATCTCGAACGAGCGTCAAGAGATCGTCTTTGTGGCGATTCACGCAAAACGGGTCGCTCAAGCTCAGCGCAACCTTGACTCCGGCTTGGTTCGCCTCCTTCATCGCATGCAGAACCGCATCCTTTTGGTTGTCGGTGTCCCACAAATAGGCCGTTGCATAGAGGTACTTCGAGGCTCGAAGGTCATCGACATTCACATCGTTTCGGTCGAGCTCGCGACTGAGACCCAAGAACGTACACATCGTTCGCTGGGTGTCGGGGGTGACCAAAACCAAGCAGATCCCGGTCGTTCCGTCGCTCACGCCGAGGTTCGGCTTGATGCCTTGATCGTTCAGGCTTTGGCGATAAAGCTCAGCGTGTTCATCCGTCCCGACGTGGCCCGTATAAACCCCCTTCCCGCCGAGCATCCCGAGACCGATCATCGTGTTTGCGCCCGAGCCTCCCGCTTCGGCCTTGACGATGTACTCGTAAGTTCGATCTACCAGCTGGCGTTGCTGGTCCTGGGCGATCAGAAACATGCCGCCCTTGGCAAATCCGAGCTCGTCCAAGAGAGTCTCGGGAACCTCGGCGAGGATGTCGTAAAGAGGGTTGCACATGCCAAAAACGTCGTACTGAGCCACGAGACAGGGATACCCCATTTCGAGCCCGACGCGCCCCCGGCGAATCTTCTGGGACTAGGCGTAAGCCAACGAAACGATCTTCTGCGCCGCTTCTTGCATCGTCTGCGCAGGCACGATTCGAGTGCCCTGAAGGAGCGCGCGTCCTTCCTCGCTCGCGGTCCCTTCAATCCGGGCGACCACGGGAATCTGGACATTCAGTTCATCTAGCGCACTCAAGATGCCCTTGGCGACCTCATCGCACCGGGTGATCCCACCAAAGATATTGATGAGCAGTCCCTTTACGTTCGGGTCCATCAAGATCAGCTCGACGCAGCTCTTCACGCGCTCGGCTTGGGCACCACCACCCACATCCAAAAAGTTGGCCGGTCGGCCCCCCGCGGCAGTGACTTCGTCCATCGAGCACATCACCAGTCCGGCGCCGTTTCCGATGACTCCAATATCGCCTCCCAGTCGAACATAGGCGATTCCCCGTCGAGTCGCCTCGGCTTCGAGCGGGTCTTCGGCGCTGTCCTCTGCCGTGTCCCCGTACTCCTTATGCCGAAAAAGGGCGTTCTCATCGATCGAGACCTTGGCGTCGGCCGCGATCAGTTTGCCGTCAGGAGTCCAGGCGCACGGGTTGATCTCAATCAAGTCGGCATCTTCGCGAAGATAGGCGCTCACCAAACTCTTGATCATGGCGACCATCTGCCCACGAGCGGCCTTCGGGATGTTCGCCTGGGCCAGAGCCGCTCGAATCTCAAAGTCGCTCAGCCCCCAAGCCGGATCGACATGCAGTCGAACAATCGCCTCGGGATGCTTCTCGGCGACCTCTTCGATGTCCATGCCGCCTTCCTTGCTGATCATCACCACCAGTTGCGCGGCTGCACGGTCCAACAGCACGCTCAGGTAGTACTCCTCGTCGATGTCGATGAGCTCGCCGACGAGGACCTTCTCGACGACCATCCCGGCGGGATTCTGGATGCTGACCAGCCGCTTTCCGATCAGCTCTTGCGTGAAGGCTCCCGCCGCCGCGGCGTTGTCAAAAAGCTTGACGCCCCCGGCTTTGCCCCGTCCGCCCATCAGAACCTGGGCCTTCACCACGACCTTGCCACCAAACTCGTCCGCGATCGCCTGCGCATCGGCCGCGTCGTGGGCCACGCGGCCCCCAGGAACGTTGACCCCATAGCGGGCCAAAAGGTCTTTGGACTGATATTCGTGGAGCTTCACAGCCGTAAGGGTACCCGCTGATGCTTAGACGAGATCGCTTGGGCTCCCCATCAGATTGCGCAACCGACGCACCCGGTCCCGCAACGGCGGGTGCGTCGAAAAGAGGTTTCTCGACGATTCATCCAGCTTGCGTAGCGGATCGATGATGTAGAGGTGGGCCGTCGCTCGGTTCGCCACTTCCAGCGGTTCCGAGTCCATCGCAATCTTTTCGAGTGCCCGAGCGAGCCCCTCCGGATATCGAGTCAGATCAGCCGCGGTTGCATCGGCCAAATACTCCCGCTGGCGGCTCACCGCCATTTCAAGGAGCTTCGCAAAAATCGGGGCCAAGATCGCGAGGACAAGCCCGACCGCCATAAAGACCAGTGCCGCCTGGTTGTTCGAATCCGAGGACCGGCGACGACCGCCGCCCCAAAACACCGACCGCAACATAAAGTCGGCCAAGAGTGGGATCAAGCCCGCCACAATGCCGATGGTCGCCATGAATCGGATGTCGTAGTTTCGGATGTGAGCGATCTCGTGCGCCACCACTCCTTGGAGCTCGTCCCGATCCAAACGATCCAGCAGCCCCGAGGTCACCACCACGACCCCCGATTTAGGATCGCGACCCGTCGCAAAGGCGTTCAACGCTGAATCGTCGATGACATACACCTGCGGCATCGGAATCCCGGCCGCAATCGCCATCTCTTCTGTGACATTCTCCAGAACTTGGCGTTGAAGCCCTTCCGCCGGGCGGGCCTGGGAGACCGCCAAAATCAAACCCGGGCCCGCCTGGGTTGCAATGAGCGCCGCTAAAATCCCCAAGACCACCGAGCCCGCTGCCCCCCACACCCAGTGCTGTGGGGCGTACATCCCGACGAGAGTCGTCCCCAATGCGGAGAGCAAAATCACCAAGAGCCCAGCGTAAATCAGGCTCCCCCGACGATTGCGCTTGATCTGGTCCGGGAGCGTCCGACGGAGCGTTCGCCCGAAGTTGAGCTCGGGTCGTTGAGGGGTCGATCGCTGCGGAGGACCTGGACTTGACATCGTTCCACCTTTTCAACGCATCAAAGCCGCAAGAAGATGCAGCCATCGTCTATTCTAGGCTATGCATGGATATGGTGAGATTTGGCACTTCACAAGAACTCGACTGGCCGGGGCTCTGGAAGACCTCACTCCGGCTCAATGGGAATGGCGAATGCACCCCGAGGCGCACACGATCGCCGAGATCGTGATGCACTTGGCTGGCGCCGAGCATTATTGGGCGATCCGGCTCGGTTCGGTCGACCGGGATGAAAAACTCGAAGCCGCCGTCTGGGATGCGTTCATCCGCGAAGGCAAGTTTCCCTACGGCCCCGACGAGCGGACCCAACCGATCGCCATGGCCGCCCTCGAACGGACCGGACGAGACCTTGCGCCGATCATCGAAAATCCGACGCCGGAAATTCTTCACCAAGCCATCACCAGTCCTTACGGCGACCCGATCGATGGAGCCGAAGGGCTCCGGCGGATCGCCCAGCATGCGGCCTACCACACCGGCCAAATCTGGATGATCCGAATGGCACCCGGCTTCCCCGCCTAAGCCGGGTACCCTCTAGGGATGACTCCAGGTCTTCGTATCATCCCGCTCGGCGGCGCCGCAGAAATCGGCAAGAACTGCACCGTCGTGGAGCAAGGCGAGGACATTGTGATCATCGACTGTGGACTGAGCTTCCCGAACGAAGAGCAGTATGGGGTCGACATCATCGTCCCCGACTTCACCTATCTCGTCGAAAACCGGGATCGGATTCGAGGACTCTTTCTGACTCATGCCCACGAAGACCACGTGGGCGCTCTGCCTTACTTTCTGCGCCAACTGAACGTCCCGATCTACGCGACTGAATTCACACACGCGATGATCCGGCAAAAGCTCGAAGAGAAGACCGACGTCCACAGTCTTGACCTTCGCACCCTCAAGCCCGGCGATAAAGTCGCTTGCGGCCAGCTCTCTGTTGAGCCGATCCGAGTCACCCACTCCATCCCCGACACCATGGCGATGGCCGTGCGAACGTCTTTCGGCATCGTTCTCTTCACGGCCGATTTCAAGCTCGATTTCACGCCCATTGACGGGAAAAAGACCGACATGAGCCGACTCGCGGCGCTCGCCGATGAGGGCGTCCTCGTGCTCCTCAGCGATTCGACCAACGTCGATCGCCCCGGCTGGTCGCCCAGCGAGCGCGAGGTGAGCGGCGCCTACCAAAAGTTCTTTAGCACCGCCCCCGGCCGAATCCTCATTACGATGTTCGCAAGCAACATCCACCGGATGCAGCAAGCCTTCGATGTCGCCCTCGCCACCGGGCGAAAAGTCGCCGTCGCGGGGCGACGGATGGAAAACACCATCGACGTTTGCTCTCGATATGGCCATCTCCGAGTGCCCACCGGAGTCCGGATTCGGCTCGACGACATCGGCAACTATCGCCCCGAACAACTCGTCATCCTGACCACCGGCAGCCAAGGCGAGCCGATGAGTGCGCTTGTCCAAATGAGCCGCGAAGAGTACGGCCGCATGAAGGTCCTGCCCGGAGACACCATCCTCTATTCGGCTCGGCCGATTCCTGGCAACGAAGCCGCGATCTGGAGAACCGTGAACCGGCTCTTCCGCCTGGGCGCGGTCGTGATTTACGAAAATGCCGGGGCTCCGATCCATGTCAGCGGCCACGCCTACCAAGAAGAGCTCAAGACGATGATCAACTTGACGAGCCCGTTCTACTTGGCACCCGTGCATGGCGAACCTCGCCACCAACATCAATATCTCGAATTTGCTCGAAAAATGGGCTACCCCGAGCATCGGCTTTTCAGCATGGCTGACGGACTACCGCTCTGCTTTGACGAGGAGCGGGCGTGGCTCGGCGAACCTGTTCCCAGCGGCCGCATGCTCGTGGATAATGGCGGCCAACCCGGAGTTCCCGATGAGATCATGCGCGACCGAACGAACCTGGCGAATGAGGGGCTCGTGATGGTCATCGCAAAACTCGACATTGAGAAAGGCGAGCTGGTCGAAGATCTCGAACTCGACACCAAGGGCCTGTTCGCTTCGGAAAAGGAGCTCGCCAACATCCTGAGCGTGGTCCAATCGGAGCTCCAGCGATGGCCCCGCGCCGACCTCCAAGACGCCGGGCTCGTGCGCAGCTCGATCAGCGATGAGATGCGACGCCACCTCAGCCGGCGACTCAAGCTGCGGCCCATCATTGTCCCGGTCGTGATCGAGGTCTAACTCGTTTCCGGGCGGCGCACCACCACCATCAGCATCGAGGCACTTTCGGGCATCAGCATCAGGACCGGTCGCAGAACCAGGCCGAACAAGGCCTCAAACAAGTGCCCCCTCGAACGAATTCGAGCATACAGGGTTGGAAACGCCACCGCCATGTGCCGCTCGGTGGGCCGGATGGCGACAACCTCAAAACCCGCCTTTTCCACTTCGCCCCGCAATGAGGCCTCATCAAAAAGGAACTGATAAAAAGGGCCGTCCGAAGCTCCGGCGCCGACGGCTTGTCGCATCGCCCGCGAGTCGCGCGGCACCGTCATCACCGCGACCCCGCCTCGCTTCAAAACTCGCCGGATCTCCACGAGCGCGGCCTGAGGTCCCGCTGGATCGTGCTCGATCACGCCCCACGAAATCAGACCCTCCACGGACTCTGACTCGACCGGCATCGCCTGGACCGGGCCCGCGAGCCACCGACCGTTCGGGAAAGCCTGGCGAAGCGTCTCGACCAACTCGGGCGAGTAGTCAAGCCCCTCGGCCCGGTAACCTTGGTCGCCCAGAAAAGACACCCATTGCCCGACGCCACAACCGGCGTCCAGAATCCGGCCCCCCGGACGAACCCAACGGCGAATCGCCCGCCAACGAGGGTCCCCGAGATGCCGATTCCAGGCGAACAGGCGTCGATACCAACCTCGCGACACATGGGCCGCATGGGCGCGAAAATGGTCGGCCCAAAACTCGGGCTCACTGGCTTGGGGGCGATGCTCGGCAAACACAGCCGCCTCAGGTGAGCGTCGGCTGAGTCGATTCCACCCACGCCGCCGCCGACGCCGGGGCCGACTCTTGAGCCCGCTCATAGGCGATGACCTCATCCAAGATCTGGTCGAGGTCGTAACTGGGAGCATATCCGGTCAGCCGCTGGAGCTTGGCGATGCTCGGAGTCCGGAACTGCATGTCTTCGAACCCCGGGCCATACACCGACTCATGGGTCACATGGACGACTTTCGATGACGAACCGGTCTTGGCCACCACGCGGCGCGCCAACTCGGCGATCGTGACTTCGGAGCCGTGCCCGATGTTCACGACTTCGCCCACTGCCTCGGGGGTCTGCATCAACGACCGGGTCGCCCGGACACAATCACCGACCCACGTGAAAGATCGGCTCTGCGACCCATCTCCATGAATCTCCAGCGGCTTGCCTTGGAGCGCGGCTCGGACGAAGCTCGGCAAAACCATGCCGTAGCGCCCGGTCTGCCGGGGGCCTACGGTGTTAAAGAACCGCGCAATCACCACCGGCAGGCCGCGCTCGCGATGATAAGCCAAGCCCAAGAACTCGTCGACGGCCTTCGAAGCCGCATAGCTCCAACGTCCCACCGTCGGCGGGCCATAAATCCGGTCATCCTCCTCCGACAACGGTCGATTCTCCAAGTGCCGGCCATAGACCTCGCTCGTCGAGGCGAGCAACACCGGGAGCTTTCGCTCATAACACGCTCTCAGGACGTTTTCGGTGCCTTTCAGATTGGTTTCCAGCGTGCGGACCGGACTTTCGACGACCAGCCGAACTCCGACCACGGCCGCCAAGTGATAGACAACGTCTACTGAACTCAAACAATCTGTGACCGTCGCCTCATCCAGGACAGAGCCCTCGATAAAGCGAAAACCAGGCTGGTGCTCCAGGCCGCACAGATTCTTGCGCTGCCCCGTGCTCAGGTCGTCTAAGACCCAAACTTCGTGGCCATCTGCGGCCAGCGACTCGGCCAGATGAGAGCCGATAAAGCCCGCGCCCCCTGTAATTAGAGCGCGCATCGCTCCCCTTGCACCAAGCTCGTCAACCGATCCAACATTCTCTGTTCGTCAAACTCCTTTGCAATCCAATCTCGGGCCGCAAGCCCCATCTGTTGGGCCAGAGGCACATCTTCCAACAGCCGGGAAATGGCTTGGGTCAGGGCCGCCGGGTCTTTGGCCGGCACCAAAAGACCGGTCACGCCCGGCCGAACCACATCTCGACAACCCGCAACGTCGGTCGCCACCACCGGGAGACCCTGGGCACCCGCTTCGATGAGAGCTTTGGGAGACCCCTCTCGATAAGACGGCAACACGACCAAAAAAGACCGCGACAAGTGAGCCGTTACTTCGCTCGGAGCCACTTCGCCAAGCCATCGAGGCCCCCCTTCGGCATCCCATCGTTGTACCTCAGACGAATCAACGACGGTCGGGTTGTGCTCATCTCGTCCGCCCAAGATCGCGAACTCAACCTCGGGAAATCGAGGACGCAGCTGACGAACCGCTTCGGCGTACTCCAGGACTCCCTTGTCGCGCAGAAGCCGTCCCACCATCAGAACCTGGAGAGGGCCGGTCACGGCCTGTTTCGGCGTGATCTGAGTCAGATCGACGCCCTCGACCACAACCGATGCCTTGTCGGCCGTGACCAAGCCTCGATCCATGAACAACTGCCGATCATCGGAATTACAAAACGTCACCGCGTCGGCAAGCTGGAGCCCACGTCGATATTGAGCCTCCACCAATCGCCGCATCCAACTCGGGGCCGAGCCCGAAAACACGTACCCCAACCCTGTAATGCTGCTCACCACGCGGGGAACCCCGGTCTGTCGGGCTGCCCTCGCCCCATAGATCACCGGCTTGATGGTGTGCAAATGGACGACGTCGGGTTGAATCCGGATAAACAGATCTCTCAACGATCTTTGGAACCGGAGGTCGGTGAGCGGATTTCGCGACCGGACGGCCAGCGGAACCGCATGAAACTGGGCTCCTGTGGCCTCAACCGCCGACTCAAAACCGTCTCCGCCTCGGCCTACCCCATGGACTTCCCACCCGTCTCGGACCAAACGCCGCAACCAGCTGGAGCGAAACAAACTCAAGGTGTATGCACATCGAAAGGCGACGACGATGCGGGGCATGATCAGGCCCCTCGGTCGGACTTGACCGCCGCGAATCCGGCCTGCAACAAGAACGCCCCGACCCAAGCCACCACCGCCCATAGGATTCGCCGCGGATAGCTGGAGCGATCCGCCGGACGGGGGGAATCGACGACTTCAAACTGGGACGGGTCTCGCGATTCGGCGATCATGGCCAATTGCAACTCCGCTTCCAGCTTCGCCAAGTTCGCGCTCTTCATCTGGAGCTGCCGCTGCAGGGACTCGACCGCGACTTGCTTTTCCGGCTCGCGGCGCAACCGCTCGCCCAGGGCGCGCAGCCGCTCGGCATACCCACTCGCTTGAGTCTCAAGCCGCTTCCAATCGGCCCGGAGAGCGGCGATCTCGGCGGCGGTGCCAGCCTGCCGAGCGTTCTCCTTGCTCTCCACGAGCGATTGAGCCACACGCTCGGCCGATTGCACCGTCTCCTTCTGGGTCTTGACTTCGGCACTGGTTCGGACGAACTTGGCTTCGGCGTCCTCCAGGGCGAGTCGGCGCAACTTGATCTGCCCGCCCAAATCTTCGATCATCGAGAGGGCCGCCGGATCGCGCCGAGCCTGGGCGTAGAGTTTTTGCAAGGTGGTGTCGACTTCCCGCATCTGAGTCCGCGCTGCCGCTGCACCCACCTCCGCGTCGGCGAGCTTGCCTCGAGTCTGGATGTAGAGCTCGCTGAGCCCTTCGATTCCGCCCGTTGACAACTGGGCCAGATCTTGGACGAGCTGTTTTTCAAGAGTCTCGACCGCCCGCCGCTCCGCGACGACTTTCTGCTCAATGAACTCCCGGTTCTTTTGGCTCACGTTCAGCGACAGCCGATCCCCGGTCTCTGCCAAGACCTCCAGATAAGCCGAGACGATGGTGGCAGCCGTAGCCGCCGATTCGAGGCTCATTTCAATCCGGACAAACCCGTGGCGATCGAGTCCGACGCTCGTCCGCTCGGCGAGCTTTTCGACCGCCTGGGGCTTCGACAGACCCCACGTGGACTCCAAGCCAGCTCGCTCGACGACTTTCTCGCGACATGCGTAGCTCTCCAGAATGCCCATCGCCGTTTGAGGCGCCCCGCCCACGACTGGCGAGACCAACGCCCCCCCGAAGTTCGAAACGGCTCCCCCCGGGGCTGGTTCGCCCGCCAATCCTGCCAGAGCCGAAATGCTCCGCGACTGGGCCAGCGGAAAGTACAACGTCGCGTAGCTGTTGAATCGAGCGGGAATGGCAAACGAGACCCCGAAAGCAATCGCCGCCGCGAGGATTGACCAGGCCACCCACCGTAGGCCACGCGCTATCACGCTCGTTCAGACGAATTGAACCGAACTTTGTGACCGGATTCTCGCCCGAATCCGTGTAAAATGGCAACGGTTGATTATGGCGAGCCCTGGACTGCACTACCTGACCCTGCAAGACCTCATCTGGATCAACACCCAGGTGACCAAGAAGCCGCAGGACTTCGACTACGCCCGGCTCGAAGAAGCGACGTTCTACCAGTACGGGTATGGGACCAGCTTGAAGCTCATCGAACAAGCGGGCCGGCTCGCCGCGCACTTCTCGCGCAAACGACCGCTCGCCTCAGGCAACGAAGCCACCGGATTCGTCGCGCTCCTGGGCTTCCTTGCCTTGAACCAGGTTCATTTGCGCCTCAGCGACGCCGAGGCCGCCGCCTGGTACCTCGGACTCGCCGACCAGCCCGAGGTCGCCGCCACCGAGTTGGCCGCTCGGGCCCAAACCGATGAGGCGGAGCACCATGGAGAGCCGCCCACGGCCGAGATCTTAACGGCTATTTTGGGGCAGTTCCCCCGAACCATCGAGGCTTTGTTACAGCAGGACCACGTCGCGCGTCTCGCTTAGCTTAGCGATCCTTGGCGAAAGACTCGTCGGTGTACCATTGGCCCCCGTCCGAGTTCACGACCTTCTGATCCTTCGGTGCCTCGACGATCTTCACCGGCTTGCGATCCGTCGGGCCGGGCGCAGTTTTGGCCGCCACTTCGGGGTCAGGAGTCCGCTCGACCGGCTTGTTTCCGGCTGAAGTCGCCCGGCTCAGCCCCTCTTTGAGCTTCGAGCTCATTTGGTCTTTTTCGGCTTCGCTCGGAGCGGTCCCGGTCATTTCGATCTGACCGGTCTCCTCTCCGTGGCTGTGCCCATGGTCATGTCCGTCCCCGCCGCCCCGCGACTGAGACAAATTGACCGCGCCCAGGCCGCCGAAAAGAACCACCAGGGTCACCACAAGAACGGTTGGGAATTTTTGCTTTCGAGTTGCCATAGCAAGAGTTCACCTATCTGAGATAGATTCTACACTGGGTTAGACGCCTCCACGAGGAAAATTGTTGACATCTCCGCTTATCGCGCTTGACGCTCGGCTCGCTTGGGGGACCGCGACCGGCGATTCCACCTACTGGACGGGGCTGATCCTTGGCCTCGCTGAAGCCAGTTTCCCAGCAACTTTTCTGCTTTTTTCCGACCAACCCCGGCCGGCCCAGTTGCCTGACGTGCCGCACCTTCGGTGGCGTCAGATAACCGCCCGAAACCCAAGATTCTGGAGCCTGGTGACCTTTCCTTTGGCCGCACGCAAAGCCGGAGCTACCCGAGTCCACACCCAGTACAACCTGAGCCCGCTCGTCCGTCGAGGTGGAATCACGACGATCCATGACGTCTCGTTCTTCATCGGCCCCGACTGGTTTCGGCCCCGTGATCGACTGCTCTTGCAAAAGTTCGTCCCTCGCTCGGCCCAACGAGCGCAAGCCGTTCTCACCGTCTCCGAGACTTCGAAGGCCGAGATCGAGCACTGGATTCCCCGCGCCCGGGGCAAAACCTGGGTCACTCCGAACGCTCTCAATCCGCTCTTGCCCCAGGTCGAGCCTGACGAAGCCGCCGCCCATCGACTTCGACTCGGGATCGACGAGGACCCCTACTTGCTTTGCGTCGGCACCCGGTGGCCTCGAAAGAACACGGCTCTCGCCCTCGAGGCGACTCGCCGGCTTTCGCGTGAATTCCCGCACCGGTTGCTCTTAACCGGGAAGGAGGGGTGGGGGCCTGAAGAACTCCACGACCGAGTCGTGCCCACTGGGTACGTCCGATGGCCTGAGCTCGCCGCCCTCTATCAAGGTGCGAGCTTGACGCTCATCCCCAGTTGGCACGAAGGGTTCGGGCTCGTCCCTTTGGAGGCTTGGTCCCAAGGATGTCCGGTCTTGGCCTCTTCGGGCGGTGCATTGCCTGAGATCGTCCGAGATTCCGAGGCGATCGTCCCGACTTGGGAACCGGACGCGTGGGCCGCGAAGATCGAGAATCTCCTGGCGGATTCGAGTACACTCGACGCGATGACCCAGGCGGGACGAACGCGACTGGCCGACTTTAGTTGGCGCCAAACCGCCACCGCCACATGGGCCGCATATCAACTGGGGGCCGATGGAGCTGTCTGAATTTCTCGAATGGGTGGCTTGCCCGCGCTGCGAGAGTCGGCCTCCTCTCGTCGCCCGCGAAGACTGGCTGATCTGCACTCAATGCGGCTTTGGCTACCGAATTGAATCCGACATTCCCAACCTGTTGGTGGACGAAGCGGTCCCCCCGGATCAACTTCCCGCGCACCTGAAATCATGAGCGACCTCACAAAAATCCTGATCCTCCATGGACCGAATCTGAACCTCACCGGGTTTCGAGAACCCGAAGTTTACGGCAAGACGACCCTGGAGGACATCGACGCCAAGATCCTCGAAGAAGCCCCGAAGCTGGGGTGCGACGCCCGCATCCTCCAATCGAATCACGAAGGGGTCTTGATCGACACAATTCAAGAAAATCGACGCTGGGCGGATGGCATCATCATCAACCCAGGGGCGCTCACCCATACGTCGATCGCGATCCGCGATGCCCTTGTGGCCGTCCGGATTCCGATTATCGAAGTCCACCTCAGCAACGTCCACGCTCGCGAAGAGTTCCGCCGACATTCAGTCATCGCGCCGGTGACGGTGGGCCAGATCGTCGGCATGGGCGGATATGGCTACATCCTCGCGATGATGGCCATGCTGAACCTCCGGAAGGCCACGCTTTAGGAACCACAAAAAATGTCCACTTCGCTCGAACGACTTCAATCCCGACTCGCCCTGGCCCCGGTCGATGCCCTTCTGGTCACCGATCCGAAAAACGTGACTTGGCTCACCGGATTCACCGGATCGTACGGATACGCGCTGCTCCGTGCGGATCGCGGGGTCTTCATTACCGACAGCCGCTACACACTCCAGGCTCAAGCCGAAGTGACGGGGCTCGAAGTCATCTCCTTTGCCAGTCCACGCTCGATGATCGACCTGATGGACGAGCAGATCGCCGCTCTCAAAGTCGAAAAGCTCGGCTTCGAGCCCTCGGTGACGTATCAGACCTGGGAGTCTTGGACCCGCAAAATCACTTCTTGCGAGTGGGTCGCTCAACCTGATCTTTTGCCACCCTTGCGCATGGTCAAGACCCCCGAAGAGCTCTCCAAAATCCGGGCCGCATGCCAGCTCGCCGACCAATGCATGGAGCACATCGTCGGCATGCTCCAACCGGGCGTGTCGGAATACGACATCGGGCTCGCGATTGAGTTCTTTTTCCGGCGCGCCGGCGCAGGCATCGCCTTCGATCCGATCGTCGCCAGCGGACTGAACAGCGCCAAACCGCACGGACGAGCCAGCGAAAAGAAGCTGGTACGGGGCGACTTTGTCACTCTCGATTTCGGCGCGACTCTGGACGGCTACAACAGCGACATCACTCGGACCTTCGTCATCGGCCCGGCTTCAGACCGGCAAAAGCTCCTCTATGCTCGGGTTTTGGAAGCCCAAGTCGCCGCGGTAGATGCCTTGCGGCCCGGGGCCAACGGCCGCGACGTCGAGGCCCTTGCCCGCAAAATTCTCGACCAAGACGATCTCGCCCAGTACTTCGGGCACGGGCTCGGCCACGGACTCGGTGCCGATGTCCATGACTACGGGCGACTCACCTCGACCGTCGATCAACCGATCGAAGTCGGCCAGGTCTGGACCGTCGAACCAGGCGTTTACATCAACGACTTTGGCGGACTCCGCATCGAAGATGATGTGGTGGTCACCGAGGGCGAACCTGAGATACTCACCCACTTCCCGAAGAACCTCATGGAGCTTTAAGCCCGAGAAGATACCGGGGGGTCCGGGCGATTTTCCGTGATACAATAAGATTCTGATTTGAATTCGGCGCGGGACGAACGTTCAGTGCCGATGAATCCCTCTGTGAAAGGTATGAAAATCCGGATTGGTCTCTTGATGGGGTGCTCGTTCTTGAGCGCCGCGATGGCGTTTGCCCAGCGGCCCGCTCCTCAGCGGCTCGGCCCTGGTTCCCTGATCGAGCCGATCCGGGCGGCCCAAGTCGATGCCAATGGAAACCTCCTCGGACCCTGGATTGACCTCCAGAACCTGCCGTCATCCGATGTACCCGTCACAAGAGTCGCCTACGACAACGTCGAAGTGAATCCAAACACCTTCCCAGGGACGATCAGCAACACTCTTTACGCTCTCGCCCCTCCGGGATTCTTACCGGGCGAACGAATCTTCTTCGGCCCGACCTACCCCATTCCGACGATGACGAACGACTTTCAGTTGCTCGAGAATTCGACCTGGGGCAAGCCGGTCGGCCGGGCGATTTTGGCGTTTTACGTCAATCAAGCTGCCAATCCGACCACGCGGCTTTTGGCTCGGGTTCGAATCGCGGACAACTACCTCTTTGTCCTCGATTCCGGAACCCAACTGCCGTACTCAGGCGCAAGCACTTCCATTGTCCTCGACTTCGGGACCGTCCCCACCGGCGGGACGAGCTATCGGGTGGCCGATGTCGACCTTTTCGCGGCGGGCTTGAATCTGACCCTGCCTGCCGATGGTGCGGGAGCGGTGGAAGTCCGGTTCTTCAGCGACGTCGCGCTCACCCAACCCGCGAACGTCCAGATGATGAACTGGGCCACTCGCTCGCCGATCAACACCGGTCTGAATTCCATTGGCACCAACCCGAGCAACACGGGCGCGACGCAGTGGGATAGCGACAACCCCGCCGACTTTACCTACGTCGCCGCTGAACTCTACAACTACCTGTTGGGCTATGATCGGTGCGATCCGATTGGAGCCTGTGTCGCATTCTTGGTCCAACAATCCGCGACCGTGACCGGCACCCTGAATTTCGGCCAGCTTGCTCCTGCCTTTTATTCCGGACCCTTGCCCAGTTCTCTCCCCGTCTCGTTCCGAAATGCCGCCAACGTTGAAGTCGGGACCGGCATTGCGACCCTGAATCCGGTCACCGGCGCCTTCTCGGTAACCACCCCCGACAACCCCGCGCTCAATACCGGCTTCCGAGTCTCGTTCAAGCTGGACCCGTGGCTCCGAAAGACCCTGCCCGATCCCCTCAGCCCCGCGCAGCCAGTTGCAAACTGGAACTTCGGCCAAGTCAACCTCATCACAGGCGACATCGACGGCGACAACGAAGTCACGAACGCTGATTACAGCATTTGGGCCTTTGACAACGGAAATTTCGTTCCGCCCGGAACCGGGTCGGACATCGACGGCGACGGAGAAGTCACCAACGCGGATTACAGCATTTGGGCCTTCAACAACGGCACCCTCGGCGACGATTAGGCTGTTTCGGGTTATCTTAGGGGTGTGTCAGAACCGAGCGATCTGATCGAACCCCGGCGATGGAGCCTTCGAACCGGACGAGAGCCCTGGGTCTGGGGTCTCCGCCCCGGGGAGGCGTGGGCCGTTGTCGGTCCTGCCGGTGCGGGCAAATCCCAATGGCTGGACGAGATCGCGCTGGCCGCACCGCGAGCCCAAAAAATAGAGCCGCTCGAACCTTCGCGAGCGACGCCCCAGCGAATTCTCGGTCGAGCCACCCCTGAACAAATTGGGCGAATTTTTTCGGTCCTGAGGTTGTGGGACGCCCGGCGAGAGCGACTCGACCGACTCTCCGGGACCCAGCTTGCCGCATGTCGCTGGATCGAGCCGCTCCGCGACGCGGCCCCGGTCTTGATCAGCGACGGCGACCTCGATCTGCTCGACCCCTGGACTCGCGACGACTTGCGCGACGAGCTCTTCCAGAGCCGCCGAACCATTCTTGCGACAACAAATCACCTCGATGAAGCTCGACTTTGGCCCTCTTTGGCCGTGCTCGACGAGGGTCGCCTCCTCTATGCGGGCTCGCCCCAGGACCTGATCGACCAAACTGGCGAATGCGAGTTCGAGGTCCGCTCAACGGACCCGTCGACCGTCCGTGCGCTCGTCGAACCTTTTGCCCTGGAGATGGCCGCCGAAAAAGATCGGCTCTTCTTTCGGGCCCGGGAGGGACAGCGGAGAGCCGCCGAACTGCTCGTCCAAGGATATGGGAGCATGACCCTCATCGCCGTCCGTCCGGCGACCCTCCAAGAGGCGATCGATCAGCTCAGGCGGAGTCCAAGCCCCGCATCACTCGAGAATCGCCTTGCCGAAGCGTCCAACCCTGAGCATCCATCCACTCCAAAAGCGGGATGACATACTTGCGACTCGACCCGAAGTGGTCCCGAAACTCGGCGGCGGCGAACGGTCGCTTCTCGACTCGGGCCGAAAAGTCGGTTCGAAACTGGAGGAGCTGATCTTGAGTGTAGATCACCCCCTCGGCAATCCAGACGAGCCGCCTTGACTCCAGACCGAGTCGCAAGATCTCCTCGACCGCCTGCGGCGGCAGATAAAGTTGGCGAGAGAGTTCCAGCGCCGGCGGGACATTCATGCCGCAGGCTCTCAACCCCTCTTCGACCCGATCCAAGAGCTGCTGCTGCTTAGGATTCAGCCGGACCAAGTGGTCATAGAGAGCGATCTCCGTCCCTTGGACGCGTAAGAACTTTTCCTGGGCCCAGTGAGCCACCAGCCGGTCGAGCGGCTTGCCCTTCCAAGGCACTTGCCCCCGCTTGATCCACAGCTCTCGGGGCAAAAATGCCTTCGCCGGGAATTCAGCGTGGAGCTCCGCAAGGGCTTGGTGGGCGGCTTGCTGGGCTTGCTCCAATCGGTCGGGCGTCAACCAGAAGCCGGCAAATCCGACCAGCTTTCCCGAAGACTTGAGGTCCTCAAAAACGCTCCCGAGGGCCTGACTGGTCTTGCCAAGGCGTCGACACAGCTCTTCGGACGACTCACCCCATCGCGAGGCCTGGACCCAGGCAACCAGTTGCTCCGACTCCGAGAGGTGAGATGCGGCCACCGTCGACCCGCGATCCGACTTTCGGCGCAGTCGAGCCTGCGGGATCGTCACCCGACCCCCGCCGAGCAGCTTCGGCGGACTGTATCGACGAACAATAAACGCCTGGCCCGCCACCACCGCAATCGGGCGTTCGAGCTTGAATTGGACCCAATTCGGGTCGTGGTCATTTCTCAGCGCCTTTCCCATGACCTCTTCGGAGCCCAGCGAAAGTCGAATCCGAGTCGCGTGCTTGACTTCCGCCAGCCACTCCGCCCGGCCTTCCACCAACGAGGACGAAAAGACCCCCGCGGGATCCCCCACAATCATTCCTCGATGCACTTCGTCAATCCCGACTTTGCCGAGATTCAGAGCTGTTCTTCGACCCTTTTCACTTTGCGATTGGGCTTCGCCATGCCACTCAATGCCGCGAATGCGTGTCTCTTGGCCGCTCGGCATCAAGACGGCTCGATCCTCCAGCCGAACGACGCCTTGAGCAAGCGTCCCGGTCACGACCGTCCCGTAGCCTTTGACCGTAAAAACGCGGTCGATCGGAAGATACCAACCGCCCGGGGCCACCGGCTCGCTCCCTTGAAGCGCCTCATCGAGCAACGCCTTGAGTTCGTCGAGCCCTTCGCCCGTGATGGCCGAGACCGATTGGATCGGAGCTCCCGCAAACCGGGTCTGGGCCAGAAGGTCTTCGATCTCCGAGCGGGCGATCTCTCGAACGACCTCGTCTGCCAGGTCAGAGCGGGTCATCGCGACCACGAGTTTCTCCACTGGCAAGAGGCTCAAAATCTCAAGGTGCTCGCGAGTCTGAGGCATCACCGACTCGTCGGCGGCCACGCACAAGATCGCGACGTCGATCCCCAAAGCCCCGACGAGCATATTCGTCAAGAACCGCTCATGCCCAGGGACGTCAACGATCGAGACCCGGCCCGCCTTCGGCAGATCGACATAGGCAAACCCGATGTCGATCGTCATGCCGCGTTGCTTCTCTTCGGGCAAACGGTCGGCGTCAATCGAAGTCAACGCCCGAATCAACGACGTCTTGCCGTGATCCACATGCCCAGCGGTGCCGATGAGCTTGGCCAAGTGCTACTCCGGCCCCAGGCTGGGGAACTCCAGGAGCTCCCGGTTCCCATCTCGACACACCCAAAGCGGGAACGGATGCTTGGTTGAGGCCGCTCCAATCTTGCCTTGGCGATCCATCGCAAAAACAACGCATGGGATGTCGATGGATTTAGGCTGCCGCCGGATCATGTGGCGAATGGTCTCTTCGCATGCCTCTTGGGGCGACATCCCGGCTCGGAGGTTCATCGTCGTGCGGAAGGATGCACAGGCCTTCCAAAGCTCTTCGCCATTTCCAGTAGCCCCGGCCGCCCCAATCTCGTCGTCGGCATAGATCCCGGCTCCGATGATCGGAGAATCGCCAATCCGTCCAGGCTTTTTGAAGGGGAGCCCGCTGGTCGAAGACGCCGCGACCAACTCGCCGTCGCAAAGCCCAATCATCGTGATCGTGTCGCTCGGCTTGTCATCGACGTGGTGCACGTACTCCTTGATCCGCTCGGGGCGAAGCCTCCACTCCTCGTAGCGGGCAATAGCATTTTCCGTCAGAAGGTTCCTCGGCTCAAATCCCTGCTCCAGGGCGAATCGCCGGGCTTGCTCGCCAGCCAGCATGACATGGGGCGTCCGCTCCATCACCCGCCGGGCCAGGGAGATCACCGGGACGATCCCACGCACACCACAAACTGCCCCTGCTTCCAGCGTCTTCCCGATCATCATCGAGGCATCGAGCTCAAGTTCACCATCCGCATTCGGCACCGACCCCAGGCCGATCGCAATCAGGCTCGGGTCGAGTTCAGCCGCCGCAAGACCTCTCTCAAGGGCCGTCGCCAAATCGGCTCCTTCTCGGCGAGCCGCCATCGCCGCAGCACTCGCGACGTCGCCCGGCTCGCGCCACGTGGCCACAATGACTTCCATCGCCTCCAACTTACCGCAGGCGGGCGGCTATTCTCTGCGCTTGGCCATCCGCTTTTCGAACCAAGCGGCATTCCCCTCGGCGTCCAGCCCCTGTCGATATTCGTCCACCAAGCGCACGGCGTCTGACTCAAAGTGATAGCTCCCATCGATCTCGCCCTGCCAAATCGACTCCACCACCCAACCCGGTACAGGCAGAAACACAATCCTTTCCGGAGCATCGACCGTGACCACGAAGACCGTCGCCGCCGAGAGCGGATCGTGATAGATGAACTCCAGTTGAATCTGGTGGGGCCGGAAGCTCGCCGACCCCATCTGGGGGCGGCCCTTGACTCGGGCTTCGGCGAGGGCCTCAGAAGAGAAGCTCCCGACCGAAGGTTCGGCCCCGGCGACCAGCTCGGCATGGATCGAGCGTCGAAGCTCAGCGACATAAGTATTGAGCGGCATCCTCTTGATTTTACGGGGTTCTGACGGTCTGTGTTGGCCCGTGCCCCCGTAGCTCCACCAGGTTTCACGGCGACCCCCGTATTCTCAGCGGGAGGCGTCCCCCTCCGTTGTCCAATCACCTCTCCAGGGACGGAAGGTTAGGATGACCACGCAGCACGCTGCTCCGTCCAGAGTGGGTCCCGAAAGGGCCAGACATCACGGAGGAAGGAATGTCTTTTCGAGTCAATACCAATGTCATGGCGATGAACGCCATGCGAAATTTGTCCACCACGAACACGCAATTTTCGAGTGCCGTCACCCGGCTTTCGAGCGGTATGCGAATCAACTCGGCGGCTGACGATCCGGCCGGCCTGATCGCATCCGAGAGCTTTCGGTCGCAAATGAGCGGCATCGAGCAAGCGGTTCGAAATAGTCAAGACGCGATGAACCTGGCCAAGACCGCAGAAGGTGCCTTGGACGAGGTCGGTCGCCTCCTGCGCGACGCTCGGACCCTGGCGGTGGCCTCCAGCAACACCGGAACGCTCAGCGCCAGCCAACTCCAAGCTAACCAGAATCAGCTGAATTCGATCGCGTCGTCGATCAACCGGGTCGCTGGCAACACCGCCTTCGGCACCAAGAAGCTGCTCGACGGTTCGGCGGGCGTTTCGTCCACCGTGACGAACGCGTCGATGATCGGCGGGATGAGCTTTAATGGCCAGTTCGGCGGATTTGCGATCACGTCGAATGCCACGGTGACCATCGACGTGACCACCGTCGCGACCCGAGCCGCAACCACCGACGCTAACATGGCGATCATCACTGCCGCCGACATCGGAGCGGCAGCAGCCGTCGCCGTCGGTTCGGGCCGAGCCGGATCGTTTACGATCAATGGCCAATCGTTCACCGCCAGTGCGACGGACACCTATGGCCAGCTCGTTCAGCGAATCAATGAGTCGTCGGCCCAAACCGGCGTCACCGCTCAGATCGTCAACGTCGGTGCGAACGACAACCGCATCCGACTGAGCTCGACCGGATTCGGTTCGAACTCGGTGATCGACCTCACCGACTCGGTCGGAACGATCCGCAACGGCGCGGGCACCAGCCAAAACGCCGGTGTCGACGCCCTGGCGACGGTCACGATCGACGTCGACGGCACCGGCGGAATGGCGGCAGTCACTGCGGCGTTCACCGGCGGGCGGTTCGGCTCCAGCGGCCTTGTACTGCAGGATTCGAATGGAAACTCGATTCGGCTAAATGAGGCCGGCAACTCGACGACCGCGGCCGATGGTGCCATCGGCCAGCTTCGAGTCGGCTCGACTCAGTTCCAAATCGGGGCGAACGCGGGCCAAACCACGAACTTGAGCTTGGGGAACTTTAGTTCGGCCAACCTCGGCGTAGGCGCCGTGTCCGGCTTGAGCATGTCGAACCTCGACGTGACGAGCCAATCCGGGGCCGCCAATGCCCTCCAGGTCATTGACGCCGCCATCGGCCAGATCACTCGTGCCCGAGGCGACATTGGCTCCTTCCAACGCAACGTGCTGGAGTCGAACGTCCGGTCGCTCAACATCGCCAGCGAAAACTTGGCCGCCACCGATAGCTCCATCCGAGACATCGACGTCGCCCAAGAAATGACTCAATTCACGAAGCTCCAGATCCTGCAGCAAAGCGGTCTTTCCGTTCTTGCCCAGGCCAACAGCGCCCCTCAGTCGGTGCTGGCGCTGCTCCGGTAGCTTCTACGACGAAACCACGCCGCCAGCGCTGGGGTCCGAGCCGCTCTGAGGAGGCTCGGACCCCTCGCTTTTCAGCCATTGGGTCAGCGTGTCCCGAAGGCGACTCCGCTGCCGGACATTGCCCCACAGCGTGGGCGATTCCCGCGGCTCGACCCGAAACAGAATCGGCTGGCCGTCGATCTCGCCCACCAACACCACCCAGCCCCCGAGTCCCACCAAGCTGTGAGGATTGACCCCGGTCCGGATCGCCGTCAGAGTCGATTTGGGAAGCTTCAGCCGGACGGTCTCGCTGAAAAACTCCAGCTCTGCGGGCCGCAAAATCAAGAACCCTACCTCTTCGTGCGGATCCAAGACCCCTCGAAACGAGGGGCGCGCCGCGCCTACCCAAATCCGGCCCCAATCCGGGGGCGGCTCCGTCCGCTCATACAGGCGCGTTACTTGGCGACGCATCGATTCGTTGCCCCAGAGCCCGAGCCAATTCAAGCTCAACCAACCCACCGCAGGAAACAGAATCGCACATAGCAAAGACGCTCCCGACAGGCCGCGGCTCGGATCAAAAAACAGGATCGCCCCGACCCCGAACGGCACACAGATCAACATCGGCAGTAAGTTGCCCGCCCATTGCCGAGCCCCAGTCCAGACTTGCCGCTTCACGAAGGCATAATACTTGACGAGTGGGTACGCGAGGAAAACCAAACGTCTGCTGGGTGCGGCCCGGCGGAAGGGAGCACCGCCAGGCGATCGAGGAATTTGCCAAGAAAGGCCGAGGCTGGATGTCGGCGCTTTCGGACTCACGACTGATCTTGTTGCGACGCTGGATCGACCCTGACGAGGCGGAGGTCGAGGTGAGGTCGTTCGCCGAGATCGTCCGCTCGGTCGCACGGGCGTTGGGGCTCAGCTTGGGCCAACTCGCGAGCACGGGGATGGTGCGAGCCTGTATTGCCGAGGCGTGTCGGACCCAATCTTTGCCCGAGATCTTGGCTCGGAGTGCTCCCTTTCCAGGCACCCAAAAAGCACTCGCCCAGACGTTGCGAGAACTCCACCACGGCGGATTTGATGCCGCCGATTTGGGTGCCCTCGCCCAACAAGCCCAAGGACCCCTTCGCGACAAACTCTCCTCTTTGGCGATCCTCGACGAACGGGTCAATCAACTCCTGGAATCGATGGGACGAGAACAAAGTTTGCCCGCTCTGCGCGCCTGCATCGAGTGGACCGCCGAGGCGGCCTTGCCCGTCAAGCGGCTGCTCGTGGACGCCTCGGCGAGCCTGGAGCCCATCTCTGCCGAGTGGCTCCTTTGGGCCGCGGGTCGCGGAATTGAGGTCACGGTCCTCCTGGAGCATGCCGCTTCCGGCGGATTTGAGCTGAGCCAAAAGATGGCCAGCTGCTTCGGCATCCCGCCGCCGCCACCTCCCTCACCCCTTTGGGTCGACACCCTCTTCGGCACGTTTGACCAGGCCAGCGATCCGCCCGAAATCACCATTCTGAACGCCGCCGACAAGCTCGCCGAGTGCGAATGCGCCCTGCGCACGGTGCAACGATGGCAGCACGAGGGCGTCGCTTCGGGCGAAATTCAGATTTTTGCCCGGGACACCGACACCTACGCCCCGTTGCTGCTCGCCGCCGCTCGGCGCTTGGGCGTGCAACTTGAGGCCAACCTTCGCGCTCCCCTCTTCGCCAGCGGCTTCGTCGGATTCACTTTGCGCCTGCTCAAAGCGATCGACTCCCCTCGGCTCATCGGGCTGGCCGAATGCGCCACCACGACTTTTCTCGGCGAAGCGAAGCAGATCGCAGACCAACTGCTCGCCCACGACGCCGCCTCCATCCAGGCTGAAGCCGATCCCTGGGAGACCTTGGACTTGGAGACGCTTGAGGCCCCCGATTGGCTGGACTCCATTCTGCGTTGGCGCAAAACGGTGCTCGCCGAGCCGAGACTCTTGCGAGACTGGCTCGACCATCTGATCCACCTGATCGGCGACCTTCCTGCGCTCCAGAGTCACCGCGAAACCGCCGAGCGGGAAGCCCGGGCTCGATCCGCCCTCCAGCGAGCCCTGCGCGACACGGCCGTCACCGAGCAAGCTCGGCTCGAACAGATCAGCTATTCGAGCTTCGTCGCCCATTGCGAGCGGATCTGGCAGAGTGAAGAGATGACCCTTCCAGCAACCAGCAGCGGCACGCGACTGGTCACGACCGCCGAGGCCGTTCAGCCGTGCCAAAAACTGATCATTCTCGGGATGCTGGAGGGCTCGCTCCCTCGAAGACGTCGCGAGGACCCGATCTTGGACGATGCAGACCGGACTGCGATTCGCAAGATTCGACTCAACCTCCCCGCCTTGCTTGATTCGCACGTCCAGGCTCGCGAAGAACGATCTGACTTCATCCGGCTGGCCGCCTCGGTCACCGATGAGCTGATTCTGAGTTACCCGCTGACAAGTGACAGCCAAGACAACGTCCCGACCTACTATTTGTCCCTGATCGAGGAGCGATTCCAAAATTCAGTCCAGCGCTGGACCCCCCGAGTCACCGAGCTCGCCCCGCCTCCGGACCAATGTCTGAACCCGTCCGATCTTCAAATCTCATTGGCCATGGGCGCGCCGGTCCAAAACCCCCTCAACTATCTGGTCACCGAGCGAGCCATCCAAATCGCCAGCTTGCCTCGGCCGGCCGAGATCACGCCTCACGAGATTCGCGATGCTCTGCAATGTCCGTTTCGTGCTGCCGCCTCGCACCGGCTGGGCTGGAAGTCCTTTCCTTCCCCAAGCTATCGAAGCCTTCTGGCCTCACTCCCCGAACGCATCAACATGCCCGCTCGGCCGCTTTCAAAGCTGCCGCAGCTCCTTACCCAGCAGCTTGAACTGGAGATTCAGCAGCGGCGACACGAGCTCAGTCCGTGGCAGGTCAGCTTGCTTCGACTCGCGCTCCGACCCCTCATCGAAAACTGGGTCAAAAAGGAGACGATCGAGCGTCACATTCTGCGGCCCGATCGCACGACGACCCGAGTCCATGTTCCTCTCGATGAGCTCGGTGACGGCGGCCAACTCGATCCTCAGCTCGAAGTGACCCTTCGCGGGCGAGTGGCAGCGGTCACCCAAACGCGGGATGAACGACCCCTGATCTCGACGTTTCGCTCCAGCAAAGGGAGCGAACTTTCCTTGGAAAAGTTACTCGAAAAACCTGACGACTTGATCGACTTGATTCGCCTGTTTCCGGCGATTCCAAATTCAACCCGAGGAGCGTTTTTCTCCATCGACCGAATGATGGGCAAGCGCGTCTGGATCGAGCTTGGAGTGAAAGCCCCACCGCTCGCCGAACAAGACGCTCCGCATATTCGACGACTCGCACTCACCGATCTGCAAGACGTGCAAGATATGCGAGACAAAATTGAGCAAACGGTGCAAGCCGCAGTTCTCTCTTTGCGACCCAATCCGATGCGCGCGACACCCGGAGAAGCCTGTCGAACGTGCCGCTGGGGTGAACACTGTCGATTGCACCAAGAGTTCGGGATGTCGGCTCAGGTCGGAGGAAGCGATTAAGATGCCTTCGCAAAAGCTGAGACTCAGCCCTGAACAACAAGCAGCGGTGGACTGTTCTAGTCCTCATCTCACGCTGATTGCGAGCGCAGGATCTGGAAAAACGACCGTTCTAGTTGAGAAATACTTGCGCGCGGTGATCGACGAGAATATCTCGCCCGATCAAATTCTTGCGATCACTTTTACCAAGAAAGCCGCTGCAGAGATGAAGACTCGAATCGTTCGAAAACTGCGCGATGCGGGCCGAGACTCTGACGCCCAAACTGCCGAAACGGGCCCGATTCAAACCATCCACAGCTTTTGCGATCGATTGCTACGAGAAAACGCTCTTGAAGCGGGATTAGACCCTGAATTCCGGCTGATCACCGAGCGAGAATTTGACGATCTCTTCGAAAGACTGCTCACCGATTCGATTGCGAAGTTTGCTGAATACGATCCCGATGTGCAGGATCTGATGATGGAGAGAATTCATGAATTTGATTATCAATCTCCCCAGGCCATGCATGCAAAGTTATTTCGAGATGTCAGATCGGTCCTAGAAAACTTCCGTTCTGCAGGTTGGACTCCAGAAAGAATGCTGGAGCATTACCATTCCCCTGGCGCCACCCTTCACACGTGGTTTCAATCTTTGCTCCAAGAGCAGCCCGAAGAGATCCAGGCAGATTTTGGAAACTATGGCAAAGCCGATGCGGTTTTGCGATTAGAGCAAAAAAGAATCGCACGCTCGCTTCCTCCGGCGATCATGGCGAACAGAATTTGGGAGGAATCACAAGAAACTCAGAATGCCCAACGGACCAGCGCTTTGGCAAAAATTGTCGCCGATGTATGGCAAAATCTGAACTCGACGTTTCACGAAAATCAGTGGGTCGATTTTAATGCCTTAGAGTCTCTTGCTGTTCACCTTTTAGAAAATAATTCTCGAGTCAAAGAGAAGCTCTCTCATCAAATTCAGCTCCTGATGGTGGATGAGTCTCAGGATGTAAATCCGGTGCAATATCGCTTGCTCGATCAGCTCCCCGTTCAGCGCACCCTTTTTATCGGCGATCCCCAGCAGTCGATCTATCGATTTCGACATGCAGACCGGTCGCTCTTTGCCCAACGTGCCGCCGATCCCGAGCGGACTCGGCTCCCCCTCAGTCGAAATTTCCGATCCGAACAGCCGATCTTGCACTTCATTGACGAGGCCTTTCAGCAGCTTTGGGCCGGAGATTATCAACCGATGGCCGCCCCCGCGGGCCCGATGGATTTCGACGCCGAACCCACCGCCCCGACAGACTTCGTCGAAATCTGGAAGCTCGGCCCCCGGGGACGCCTCAAGCCAGATCAACAGGTCGCGGCTTGGGTTGCAGAACTGATCCAAGAAGGGGTCGGTCCCCATGAAATCGCCGTCTTGGCGAACGTGCATCTGCGGAATCAGGCCGTCGCCGGGGCGCTCCAGGCGCTCAACATCAAGACCCGCATGATCGGGGCGACCGAGAAGTTTTATGCCCGCATGGAGATTCGCGACCTCGCGAACGCGCTGCTCGCGCTCACCCAACCGGCGGATAACCCGGCTTTCTTGCCCTTTCTTCTGAGCCCCTTTGTGGGGCTGAGCCTCGACGCGGTCGTGCTTCTGAGCCAAGAAGAGGACCCGTGGGCTGCTCTGTCTGCCTTTGAACCCGAGCTCCCGAGCGATCGTGAGGCACTCGATTCTTTTTTCCGCTGGTTCCCCACGCTCCATGCGTACGCCGATCGAATCCCCGCCTGGGAGCTGATGGGCGAGCTCTTTGCCCTGACCGACTATTGGGCGAAGGCCCTCACTTATCCTCACGGACCTCAGGCCGTGGCGAACCTGCGCAAACTTCAACTCCTCGCGGTCGAAGAGCCGACCATGACCTCGGCCGAGTTCGCGGATCGGCTTCGACGGGTCCGAGAATTGCGACATCGCGAGTCAGAGGCCCCAATCATCGACGAGTCGAGTCCGGCGGTCACTTTGATGACGGCCCATAACTCGAAGGGCCTTGAGTTCCCCGTCGTTGTGGTTTATCTCGATGAACGGCGCGCGACCAAAGCCCGGGCCACCGCCGATAATGAACTGCAATTGGATGCCAAACGCGGCCTCTTCGTTGCTCCGTATCGAGATGTGCCGTGCAGCTATCGCACCTGGCTGGCCAAAAGGAATGCGAGCGAAGGTGTCCAAGAGGAACAGCGCCTCTTATATGTCGCTCTTACCCGAGCCCAGCAAAGACTCTGCGTGATCGTCCCGGCCCAAAGCTCCGGCGCACTCAAGACGCTGGAGCAGACCTTTGGAAAAGGCAAAGTCACCGAGGCTCGCGTCCGAGTCCGGATGCCGAGCTGAGCTCAGGACTCGCGCGACCGAGTTCAGTTCGGTAGACTGACCGCATGCGCTTGGTCGCTGCGTGTGCCCAATTCACCCCCGAAAAAGCCCAACTGAAGGCCAACCTCGACCGCATGGCCGACTGGATTCATCAAGCGGCCGCCGAGAAAATCGACCTCGTGGCCTTCCCTGAGTCGGCGACGTCCGCCTATTTTCTCGAAGGCGGCGTGGCCGAGTGCGCCCTCGGGGCCGACCAGCTCTTACAGGAGCTGGCTCAGCGCACCGCTGGACTTGCGCGACCGGTCGATGCCGTCGTGGGCTTTTACGAGAAAGCTGAAACGACTCATTACAATTCGGCGGCTTATCTTGAGCTTGGGCCGCACCCCCGCTTGGTCCATGTCTATCGAAAGTTCTTCCTGCCGACCTACGGGGTGTTCGACGAAGATCGATTCGTCTCACGAGGTCGGACCCTAGGCCTCGCAGACACTCGTTTCGGCAAAGTCGGGCTCTTGATCTGCGAAGACGTCTGGCATAGCCTGCTCGGGACGCTACTGGCCGTCCGCGGGACGAAGATGATGATCGTTCCAAGCGCCTCGCCAGCCCGGGGCTTCGGGGGCGAGTGGCCCAGCAATGTCGAGCGATATCAAAGAATGCTCTGTAGCCTAAGCGCCGAACACAGCGTTTATTGCCTGAACCCGATGCTTGCCGGATTCGAAGGCGGAAAAGGTTTCGTCGGAGCCAGCATGATCACCAATCCCTACGGCGAGTTGGTCATGCGGGCGCCCCTTTTGGAAGATCACCTCTTGGTCAGCGAGATCGATCTCGATCTGGTCGACATCGTGCGCTCCCAGCTGCCGCTCCTGAGCGACCTCAAAGCGCGCTGGTCCCTGATCCAATCGATCGTCCAAGAGATCGACTAGCGGTCGGGGGTCCCCAGATCGGCGACAGTGCGCTCGGCCGCATCCACCACATTGGCCAACAGGCTCGCCACCGTCATCGGCCCGACCCCGCCCGGCACGGGAGTGAGGTAGCTGGCGACTTCGGCCGCCTCACCAAAATGAACATCGCCGACATCCTTATCCCGCCCCGGAACCTTGTTATAGCCCGCATCGATCACAATCGCCCCCGGCTTGATCCAATCGCCTCGCACAAACTCGGGCCGACCGACGGCTGCGACAAGGATGTCGGCCTCGCGGCAGAGGCTGGGCAGATCGACGGTCTTGGAATGGGCGATCGTGACCGTGGCGTTCTGTTGCATCAAGAGAAGAGCCGTGGGCTTGCCCAGAATAATGCTCCGACCGATGACGACCGCTCGCTTGCCTTCGACCGTGATCCCATAATGGCGGAGTAGGGTCATGATCCCTAATGGAGTCGCGGGCCGAAAGCCCGGCATGTCGCTCAGCAAAAGGCCCATCGAGGCCGGGGTCAGGCCGTCGACGTCCTTGGCCGCATTCAGGACCTGCAGAGCCTCGGCCTCATCCAGATGTCGGGGCAAAGGGTGCTGAATCAAGACGCCATGAACATGGGGGTCGTGGTTCAAAACAACGACCCGCGCGATGAGCTGCTCCTGGGTCGTCGAATCGTCCATCGAGAACGCCTCGCCGGTGATGCCGATCTGCTCGGCCCAGCGCCGCTTCATCCGGACGTAAGCCATGCTCGACGGGTCTTGTGAGGCGACAATGACGTCGAGGCGGGGCTGGACCCCCGCGGCCCGAAGTTGATCGACCCGAACTTTCAGGCCCTCTCGGACCACTTTGCTGACGGCCAAACCGTCGAGCAAAATCGCACTCAAGGCTGATCGCCCTCGCGACGCAACGTCCAAACTCCGATCTTGGCCAGGCTACTCAGGGCTTCACTGCCTTCTTCGACCTCTTCTTCTTCGACGGCGGGCAACACATCGGGCAGACTCGCCGAGTCGGCTTCTGACGCGGCCTCGGGCTCGCTCTCGTCCGTCTCGGACGGGTCCCAATTCGACTTCGGGGAGTGAGCGATCAACTGGCCGATCACGCCATTCACAAACTTATAGCTCGACTCATCGCCGTACTTTTTCGCCAAGATCACGAGCTCATGAGCCGTCACTTTCGGAGGAATTGCGGGCAGATGCCACAGCTCATAGGCCGCCATCCGAAGCAAGCACCGGTCAATGACGGCGAGCCTCTCCAGGGTCCACCCCGAAGCCAGATAGGGGCGAATCAGGTCGTCGAGGGGCCCGAGCTCGGTCTCCACCCCAATCGTGAGCTGGCGGACCAAAACCTGGGAATCCGGATGGAGCGAGATTTCGCACAAAACATGCTCGACCGCCTCGCCCGGAGCGACCGCCGCCACGTCGCTTTGATACAAGGCTCGCAGCGCCGCTTCTCGCGCGGCCCGTCGAGATCGAATCATCGGACGCGATGCCGGCTCACACTCCACGATCCGATTCCTCCAGGAATCGCGGCACAAAGGCCGTACTCACTTCACCGCGGACGTAATCCGGGTGCACCACCAGTCGGCGCAAGAACGGGATATTGGTCTTGATGCCTTCGACGTCGAACTCATGCAACGCCGTCGCCAGCTTTTGAACCGCCTCGGCCCGGGTTTCCCCGCGGACGATGAGCTTGGCAATCATCGGGTCGTAATAAGGCGAAATCGCAAACCCGCCGTAAACGTGGGTGTCCATCCTGACTCCGCGCCCGCCGGGTGCCGCCCATTTGGTGATGGTGCCGATGCTCGGCGCAAAGTCCTGATCCGGGTCTTGGGCCGTGATGCGAGCTTCAATCGCGTGGCCTTGGATTTGGACCTGATCTTGCCGAATCGACAATCTCTCTCCCGCTGCGATCCGGAGCTGCCAATGAACCAGGTCCAGGCCCGTAATCTCCTCCGTCACCGGGTGTTCGACTTGGAGCCGAGTGTTCATTTCTAAGAAGTAGAAGTGGCCTTCGCGATCGAGCAAAAACTCAACCGTCCCCGCATTGGCATATCCCACCGACTGGGCAACCCGGACCGCCGCCTCGCCCATCTGCTGGCGAAGCTCCTGCGACAAGACGGCGCAGGGTGCCTCCTCAACAATCTTCTGATGCCGCAGATTCTGAATCGAGCATTCGCGCTCGCCGAGATGAATCAGATGCCCGTGCTCATCCCCGAGCACTTGAATCTCCACGTGCCGAGGCTCGACCACGCACTTCTCCACGATCAAATCCCCATTGCCAAAGCTCGCCTGGGCTTCGGTCTGCGCGATCTTCCACTGGCGAGACAGCTCGTCGGGGCCATCGACGCGCCGGATTCCACGCCCCCCACCGCCCGCCACCGCTTTGAGCAACACTGGATAGCCGATCGCCTCGGCAATCCGCTGGGCCTCGGTCTCACTGGGCACTTCGCCCTCCGATCCTGGGACGACCGGGCAGTTGCTCGCGATCGCGGCCTGTTTGGCCATGGCTTTATCCCCCATCGCCTCGATCGCCTTCGTCGGTGGTCCAATGAACTTGACCCCCATCGCATCGAGCGCCTCCGAAAAGGTCGCTCGCTCGCTGAAATAGCCATAGCCCGGGTGGACCGCATCGGCTCCGCTGATTTCAACCGCCATCAGCACATTGCCGAGGTTCAGATAGCTATCTGTGTTGCTGGCTTCGCCGACGCAAATGGCTTCATCGGCCATGGTGCGGTGAAGACTGGCCTCGTCCGCCCGGCTGTAGATCGCCACAGTGCGAATCCCCAAGTCGCGACACGCGCGAATCACTCGACAGGCGATCTCGCCCCGGTTAGCAATCAGAACTTTCTTGAACATCAGTACTTTTCGTGGCCCGGGTGTGGGCAGGTCACGGTCTGGGCCGTTGCATCGAGTTGATAAGGGTCCCCAAAGGGGCAGTTTGAAAACTTGGGATCGAGCCGGAGCTCAGAAATCGAGGTGGCTTGCTCATCGGGTCCGCGCATTGTGAGAGCCATCCGAATCTGTCTCAATTGGTCTCGACAAACAACGTCCTCGGCGGCGGCTTTGCTCCGCCCGATGACCGTTTCACCGACTCCATCTTTTCGCGGCGGCGGACCTTCGGTCGAACCGGCGCCACCAAAAACCTTCGTCCCCGGCCCGACAAAGATCACCACCAGCACGAGGATGATCGCTACCCCAACGAGGAGTCCAATCAAGCTCCAGTTCCCAGCTTCGCGGCGACGCGGACTCATGCTGACTCCCGAATTCGGCCAATCGGTTGGCCATATTCCACGGGCGCATCCCACTCGACAAGCCACTCGAGCCACTCGCCCGAGACCGAGGAGACTAAATCGTTCTGGAGTCCAAGAGCGGCGATGGTCGCCACCGGCTTGCCGGCTTCAATTCGTCCGCCCGGCTCGGGGCTGCCCTCCAGCCGGCGAAGATAACCGACCACTGGGGCGCGCACGACTCCTTCGATCGGACCCTGCGGGGTCGAGACTTCGGATGTCGTGCCGGGGTCCACGAAGTCAGTCTGGGCCTCCACCGGCTCCCCCAAGATCGCCTCGAACTCGTCGTCATCCTGGGCAACCCGAATCTGGCGTAACCCGTGGTTTCGCGCCGTTTCGAGAGCGTGGCGAATCAGCTCCAAGTCCAGCTTGGCCATGAGGTGAGTGTACCTGCTCGCTAGAGGGCAGACTTTCGGCGGCTGAGAATCGATCCCGCCAGCTCGGCAAGCCGGCGGGCCGCTTCCTCGGCTTCGACGAGGGTCGATCCCACCCCAAAACTGACGCGCAGGCCCTCCTTGGCGGCCTCATCACTCCATCCGGCCGCCTTCAACACGTGGCTCGGCAGAACGCTTCCGCTGCTGCAGGCCGCTCCACTACTCAGGCTCAGGCCATGCCGGTCCGCCAAAATCAGGAGCGATTCGGCGCTGACTCCAAGAAACCTCAGGTGCGCATGGCCCGGCAAAATCCGATCCACCGGCACCGACAGTTGCCAATCGACGTCGGCAACCTGGCTCAAGGTCTCCAAGAATCGGTCCCGAGCCGCCCGCTTGTGGGCAACCCCTTCTGGATGGCTTCGATGCCACCGAACGGCGGCCCCGAACCCGATGATGCCGGCCACATTCTCCGTGCCCGCCCGCATGTCACGCTCTTGTCCGCCGCCTCGAGTCACCGCCTCAAGCGGCGTGCCCGCCCGGGCAAAGACCGCCCCGACCCCTTTGGGTCCATTGACCTTGTGGGCAGCGACGCTCATCAGGTCCACCGGCCACTCCTCCCAGTGGATCGGCCGGGTCAAAAAACTCTGGACCGCATCGGTGTGAAACTTTGCCCCCTGAGCATGCGCGATCTGAACCAGGTCTGGAACCGGGTTCTCGGTCCCCAGTTCGTTGTTCGCCGACTGGATGCTGACCAAAAGGACGTCGCGAGAGACGGCCTCGACCAGCCGAGCAGGCTCCACCGCCCCCCAAGAGTTCACAGGAATCTCCTCGACCCGGTAACCCAGACGCTCCAGCAAGAAGCGGCTCTCCAAGACGCCGTGGTGCTCAGCCGCCCCCCAGAGGATTCGGCGACGCTCTGGCTCTGGATTTCCTAAAGCCAAACCTAGGATCGCCAATTGAGCCGCCTCGGTCCCTGAGGATGTGAAGAGGACTTCGGCGAACAAGCACCCGATCGCAGCCGCCACCTCTTCGCGAGCCGCATCGATCTTCTGCCGAGCGAGACGACCCTCTTCATAGAGGCTGCTGGGGTTCCCGTGATCCTCCTGCATGGCTGCTAGCGCCGCTGGACAGAGAGGCGTCGTCGCCGCATGATCCAGGTAGATTCTTTTGGGCTCGATTTTCACTGCGTCATCCTGAGCGAAAAGAAAAGCACCACCCCATTGTGGACCGCGTGCATGATGATCGCTGGATAGAGCGACTTCGTTTGGTAGGTCAAAAGCGCCCCCATCACGCCAATCCAGCCTAAGATCATCCACAACAGAGGCCCTTGGGGGTGGATCGCGGCAAACAAGAACCCGTTCAAAATCATGCCCCAAACCACCGAGCCGAGCACTCGTCCCAGGGCCGGAGCGAGAAAACCGCGAAATCCGATCTCCTCGGTGATCGGGGCCATCAAAACGGCCATGAAAAACAACGAGATCACCCCAAGCGTCGTCAGCCCGCCCGATCGGATCATCTCATTCATCGGGTGATCGGGTTGAGGAAGGTGCGGCAATAGGAGTGTCACCGGGATCAACAGCACCGCAAGGATGGGGATGTTCGCAACAAAACCCCCGAGGCCCCAACCCACGTGCTTCCATTGAAACTTCTCAGGCCCAAAAACGCGTTGCGCCGACCAATCCACGTGGCTCAACTTCTGCCCTGCGATCCCAATCGTCAAGCCGATCAGCAAGATCACTCCAACGATCCTGTTCCATTCGCCGATCACCGTTCCCAATGCGTGAAAGATCAGTGACCCGAGAGCGAGTGGAATCAAAAGGTAAAGGATAAAGCGAATCGCATTCGTATCGGCCTCGGGAAGCGTCAGATCCCCAGCCGGATGCCCCAAGGGTGCCCATTGCCCCTGCGAGCGACGAACAAGATACAGAATCCAGGCAGCCAGCCCGAGCCCGCCCGCCCCCACAATCCCGAGCCCCATCAACATCACCGAGGCGCGTTGAGATTCGCTCCGTTCGGTTTTGAAAGGGGCTGGATCGCCCGCCTTTTCAAGGGCGAGGCCCCGGGCCAATGTGCCCATCGTCCGATCCCGCGGCATCTTGCTCGCAATCGCTCTCCACTCTTGGGCGGTTTTTTCACCGGGGAGATTTCCGTAGGCTCGAAATTCGGGGCTCCGCGCGACCGGCTCCAAGCTCGATTTCAGCGGAGGAATCCCGAGGAAGGCCGAGGTCACAAAATCGATCTCGGCGAGCTTGCTGCGCTCCCGAGGCGCAAGGGCCGCAAATCGCTCGGGGTCTTGAGCCAACGTCCGGACTTGAGCCGATGCCTCTTCGAGGGCCTTTCTCGGAAAACTCGAAGGAGTCGCGCTGAGTGCTTGGAAGAGCTCAATTCTTTGGATTTCGGTGTCGAGCTCGCGGAGAGCCGCTTCGATCCGGGCCTTGTCGGTGAGCGGCTCTTTTGGGTCAAGATAGGCCGCCACCGCCGTAAAGATCATCAAGCTGAAAAGGAGCGCCACCAGGATCCAAATCCAAGCATAAGGGCGAGGCTGCCTCGTCGGGCTCGGCGCGGGCAGATCGGTGATCGGTGGGGGCGGAATGTTCTCCATCCAGTTGCCTTAGCTTACGCGATTCTGAGGGCGACCGATCCAGAAAAAGGCCCCGGGCCGGGGGAAAGGCCGCGGGGCTGGTGTTGGGGTTTGTGTGGGTGTGTGTTATTTTGAGGGAGGAGGCAGCTCTCTTGCCGCCTTACTTCTTTCGACGCCAGCTTCAGCGGGATGTTCCCCCGGGCTCAGGGGGTCCTAGGACTTCGGTCGAAAGCTCAGCCGCACATCCGGGCCGAGATGCTGGACCTCGTGCAAGGTCCAATCCGGAGGCAAGCCACCCTCACCCGAGGCCAACCACGCGATCCCCTCGCCAAAGAGCTTCGGCGCGACATAAAGATCGATCTGATCGACCTCACCCGATTCCAAAAATCGGCGATGCGTCTGGGCTCCGCCCTCCACCATAACGCCGATCTGGCCCTCTGCCCGCATGCCCTGCAGGGCCTCCCGCTCGGACGAAGCGACGAGGTCGCCCGCTTCGGCCCGGTCCGGATGGACGATCCGACGCGCCGGAGTCTCGCCTTGAAACATCCGCAACGAGCTCGGCAACTCGCGCTGGGGGTCCCAGACCCAACGGCTCGGGGGATTGACCACCCCGTCGATCCGCGCTGTTAGCTTCGGATCGTCCAGGAGCGCCGTGCGATAGCCCACGAGCACTCCGCCCAGCTCGGCTCGCCACCGATGGCCCTCGGCACGGGCCTCGGGGCCGGTGATCCAGCGACTGGTGCCGTCGGGCCGGGCGAGCCGACCATCCAGGGTGATCGCCGCTTTCAAAACGACGAACACCCGGCCCGACGAATGGGCGTGCAGGAACACCTCATTGGCTGATGCCGCCTCAGACTTCAAAACTCCAGGAACCACTTCGATCCCAGCCTCCGCGAGGGCGGCAGCCCCTCCCGCGGCTCGGGGGTTGGGGTCCGAGCAGGCATAAAAGACGCACCGAACTCCCGCCCGGACGAGGGCTTGGGAGCAGGGCGGAGTCCGTCCGTGGTGATTGCACGGCTCCAGCGTGACGTAGACATCGGCACCCGAGGCGCGAGTCCCGGCCTCGCGGAGCGCCATCACTTCGGCGTGAGGAAGGCCCGCCGCTTCGTGAAACCCCTGGCCCACCACTTCGCCAGCCTGCACGATCACACACCCGACTCGTGGGTTCGGCGCGGGAAATCCTCGCTTCGAAAGCTCGACCGCATGGCGCATCCAGTCTTCAGGAATTCTTTCGCTCATGATCTTTCAGCGTGCCTTCCACGAGCTCTTTGACCAGCGCTTTCTCTTCGACGACAAACTGCTTGCGAGCTTGCCGGACCATGATCAGCGCCAGGATTGCCACCCCCAGCCACACCACCGCCGTCGCCCCAAAGTAGATCAAGAGCCGCATGGCGTAATCGGCCACGGCCCGCTTGTTCTCTTCAGTGGGGTCGGGCCTCGGCCCCATCACCCAAGGCCAAGAAAGGACCAGTCCCACGCCGACGATCACCCCGATCGTTGTCAGGACTTTTAAGCGCATGCCTCAGTCAGCTCCCGGATTCGCTCGGCGACCGAGTCGCCTCGCATGAGATAGCTTCCCGCGACAAAGACGTTCGCTCCCGCCTCCCAAGCCGTCGGCAGCGTCGTCAGGTCGATCCCGCCATCTACCTCGATCTCGAGGTCGGGTCGGAGCTGGCGGAGAGCCCGGACTTTGTCCAGACATTCCGGCAAAAACGGCTGCCCTCCCCAACCCGGATTCACCGTCATCACCAGGGCGACATCCAGCAGGGGAAGAATCGGAATCAGCGCCTCGACCGGCGTCCCCGGATTGATCGCGACTCCACACCCGACTCCCATCTCTTTGAGTTGACCACAGAGCCGGTGGGCGTGATGCGTCGCCTCGGCGTGAAAGATGATCCGCTCGCAACCGGCATCGCGAAAGGCCGAAAAATGCGATTCGGGCGTCTGGGTCATCAGGTGAGCCTCGAACGGCGTCGGGCCGAGTTTTCGAAGCCCGCGCACCATCGCATCCCCGAACGTGATCGGCGGGACAAACTGGCCGTCCATCACGTCGAAATGAATCCACGCCACGCCCGCTTGCATCATCTGCTCCACTGAGGGGGCCATCTGCGCAAAGTCGCACGACAATATGGAGGGGGCAAGCTGAAACTTCATGGCGTCGCTCCGGTGGGCTCGCCGGACAGCGGCTGAGCGTCCGCGGCTTTTTGATTCACCTGTTTGACAAGCTCGCCATCAAAATAGATGAAGAAGGTCGCTTCGGGTCCCACCGCCTCGGCTTCAACCGTAAACTCCTCTCCCGGCTCATGCACCTGCTCATGAACCGTATCGCGCGATTCAGCATCGAGCCGCTCGACGCGGACCGTGATCGGAACGCTTCCTTGTTCGGGGATTCGAATGCGAAGGGTGTAGAGGAATCGCTGGTTCGGATCGACTCGCGGAGTCTCACTGGCGCGGCTCCCCCGCTCGCCGACGACGTCGAGCCTGACTCGGGTAAACCGCTCGACCTTGGTTCGAGCGGCGGGTTGCTGAGCTTTCACCGTTCCCGGATCGAGGTCCCGGCTCGTGACGTTTCGGACCGGCTCTTGAAGTTCCAATCCGAGCTGGGCCAGGAGCATCTTGGCGTCGTCCAAAGTCCGCCCCCGAAGATCAGGCACAGTCACAAACTTACTGCCGGTACTGATGATGACCGACAAGCTGCTGTTTTCATAGACCTTCCGGCCGGGAGACGGATTGACATCCATAATCACGCCTTCGGCGTACTTTTCGCTGACCTCGCGGCGGACGATTTGCAGCTTGAGCTTGCTCGGCTCGATCATCTGGCTGGCTTCGTTCATCGACATCCCGACCAGGTTCGGCACCGTCACCTGCTTCGGCTTGTTCAGATTGAAATAGAGAAAGCTGCCGATCACGGCCACAACGGCCAGAGCCGCGGCGTAGCCCAACACCACCAAAAAGATCGGCAAACCGTCCGGGCGACGCTCTCTCTTCTTCTTGACCGGTCTTTGAGTCTCTTCGACATTATTCAGTCGAGGCGCGACGGCTTGGGGTTCGGGCTCCGGCTCGACGGACTTGGACTTGCTCGAACCGGCAGTCGGCTTGTAGTTCGGTGCAAAATTCACCGGCTTGCCGAACCGCATCGCGTCTTGCAAGGTCCTGAGATCGGCCAAAGCCGACTTCGTATCGAGATAGCGGTCGCTGGGACTCTTGGCCAAGAGCTTCTTCACGACATCTTCGAGCGCTTGGGGGATCGCCGCCGACTGGCTTCTCAGGCTCGGCACCGGCGCCGTCGTATGCTTCACCGCCATCGCCATCGGCGTATCGCCGGAGAATGGCGTCCGACCGATCAGGAGCTCAAACAACAGCGCGCCGACCGCGTAAAGGTCGCTTTGCACCGACGGCATCGCCCCTTCGGTCACTTCGGGAGCGAGCCCAGGAGCCATATCGGGCAGACTCACCATTCCCGCGGTGCGACTGGCGTGGAAAGACTCCCAGAGCATCGGCAACATGAGCCGAGCTTTGCCATCGGGCGTGACCCAGACGTTCTTGCTATTAATATCGCCGTGGACCAGACCTTCAGAGTGGATTCCGTCCAACGCCTCCAAGATGGAAACGGCCGTCGCCGTCGCGACCGCCGGAGAAAACGGAGCCAGCTTTCGCAAGCGATCTTCCAAAACCTGACCCGCCACGAATTCGGAGACCAGGAACGAGGTCCCTTCGTGCTCATCGAGTTCCAAAAGTCGCTCGACTTGGGGGTGCTGAATCGAATGGGTTTTCGCCACGACCTGCCCCATCGCCTGGAGAAACGACGGCTCGTGACTGAACGGCTCCTGAAAGACTCGAATCAACACGTCTCGCCCTTGAACTCGGTCGCGGGCCTTATAGACAGCAAAAATCGGCGTGGTGCCGAGTTCGGTCACCAGCTCATAGCGAATCCGCAAGATCGTGCCGATCATTTCGCCGCCTCCGCCGCCACTTCCGACTCCGATTCGGGGAAAAAGGCAAAGGCCAAAATCGCCAGGCCGAGCACCAAAGCCAGCCGCTGGACCGGCTCGACATCGACTTGAGCTGACCATTGGGCCGCTTGACCGGTCCAGGCCGCCCATTGACTCGCGGCGTAGCCCGCGCCCAGCAAGACGACTGTGATCAGACCGATGGCGAACCGAAGGGTCTTCATCGGTCGAACATCACCTCACGCACGACGGATTCTGCCACGTTGTCGAAAAGTTTACACTCCCCCGGCCCCGTGAGAAGGCTCAGGGCAAGACCCGACCCGACCGCTTTTTTGTCTAAATGCATCGCCGAGAGCATCAAGCTGGGGTCAATCCCCTGCGGGAGAACCGTCGGTAATCCTTGCGCGGCGAGATCTTTCTGAAGTTGGTCCCTCGTGCCCGGCGGGGTCACCCCCCATCGCTCGCCAATTTCGGCCTCCAACACCATCCCGATGGAGATGGCTTCGCCATGCAGTAAGTCGCGGTAACCCAGCGCTTTTTCGATGGCATGGCCGATGGTGTGGCCGAAATTCAGTCGAGCACGAACCCCGTGCCGCTCGAATTCGTCTTGCTCGACGATCTCGGCCTTGCGCTCGATGCAGTGCCGAATCAACGTCGGCAATCGGGGATCGCCCGGTCCCACCGGACCCTTTCGAAGCAACTGGAGCAAGTCGAGATCGGCAATCATCGCCATTTTCCAGACTTCGGCCAGGCCGTTCACCAATTCCCGACGCGGAAGCGTGCCGAGCCATTCATCCGTCAGCCACACCTCGGCCGGCGGCGCAAACGCCCCGACAAGGTTCTTGCCTTGAGGAAGGTCGACGCCGACTTTGCCTCCGACAGAGCTATCCACCATCGCCAAGAGGCTCGTCGGGATCTGAATATAGCTGATGCCGCGGGCATAGGTCGCGGCGACGAACCCGCCGAGATCGCCGATCACCCCACCGCCGAGCAGATGCACCTGAGTCGAGCGCTTGGCCCCATGCCCAGCCAGCCACTCTTGAGCTTGGGCAAAGACTTCCAGAGACTTCGTGGGCTCGCCCGCGGGCAAAACCAAGACCTTGCGGTCGGGGAGCACCGATGCCCAAGCTCGGGCGACGTTTTCATCCGTCAGGACCCAGCCCGAGGCGAGGTCCGCCCGAATCTCTTCGACGCTCCGCTCAAAAACGCGAGTCGCGCCGCGAAAATGCCTAATGTCGCGAGACCAGCTCATTCCTCAAACCCCAAGGCCAGCAGGAGTTTGGTCACGGTCTCGTGCGGGGTATCCAGCCCGAGCGCGACGCACAGATCGGCCTTTCGATAGAGCTCCTGTCGGGCGGCATAAAGAGCGTCGAATCGCGATTCCCACTGATCCACCATGAGCAAAGGCCGAGGCTTCTTGCTTTTCGAGAGCCGTTGCTTGAGGACCTCCGGCTCGACATCCAAATAGACTGTCGTCCCGAGGCGGCGCATCTCGACCCAATTCTCTTCCCGCAAAACGATCCCGCCCCCGGTCGCGAGGACCTCCTTGGCGGGATGCAGACTCTCAAGCAGGCTCGTCTCGTGCTCCCGAAAGGCCGCCTCGCCATAGAGGTCAAAGACCCGAGCCACGGAGCGACCGAATCGGGATTGGATCATCTGATCGGTGTCACGAAAGGACCGGCCCGACCGAACGGCCAATTCTCGACCGATCGTCGACTTGCCGGCACCCATCATGCCGATCAGAATCCACGTCTTTAGCTGCATTCCACCATCAAACAAAACGGCGAAGCGCGAACGCTTCGCCGTAAAGGTACCCGGACCGAGTCAGGCTACGGGCCTGTGTTTCCATCGACATCATCTTCGATGATCGTCGGGGTCACAAAGATGAGGAGCTCGTCATTGTTCGTTGTCCGTTCCGAGGACCGGAAGAACTGTCCAATGATCGGCAGATCGCTCAGCACCGGGAACCGCTTTGTGTTGCTCGTCCCAAGCTTCTTGGTCAAACCGCCGAGCACGATGGTCTCGCCGCTTTTGACCCGAGCGACCACGTTGATCGAGTTGGAAGCCCGAACCGGCAACTGTTGTCCATCCGGACCCGTGACGGTCCCGACGAAGTCTTCGATCTGAGGCGTCAGGTTCACCGTGATCGTGTTGTCGTTATTGATCCGGGGCCGGACGACCAAGAACGTGTTGACGGTGACTTCTTCTGGTCGGAACGTCCGAGTGATACCACCGGCCGCGTTGTCAGCAATCGGGATGAACACGAAGGTCCGCGTGACCGATTGGACGCTGGCGGGCTGGTTGTTCAGAGTCCGAATGATCGGCGCGGTGAGAACTTTGCCTTCGCCTGACTGGAGCGAAGCCCGGAGCCGGGATGTGATGTTACCGGTTGCGTAGTTGACGAAAATCGGGTCGCCTGGCCGAGCAAAGTAGCCCGGAGTCGCGCCCGCCACGATTCCGCCGCGAGCGTAGAACCAGTCCACGCCAAAGCTGTTGCTGAAGTTCGATCGAGTATTGATGAATTCGACCTTGATCAGCACTTGTCGCGGAGCGACGTCAAAAAGAGCGATGCGCTGTTGAAGCAGTCGGATGGCTTCGTCGGTGCCCTGGACAACGATCGAGTTGTCGGTGGGGTCGTAGATGACTCGGTCGATCCCTTCCGGAACAAATCCTTGTCCCCCGGTCAGGCCTTGGGCACCCGCGCCACCCCCAGGTCCACCGCCGCCCGGCTGGAGTTGTCGAGCCGTTTCACCTGGCAAGAGGACGCCGTTTCCGGTTTGTTGACCCACGGGCGGGGCGACGCTCGGGGCTTGGCGCATCGAAGCGTCGGAGCCCGGATACGTGGTCACGCCGGTGAAATCGCTGTTGTTTCCGGAGGTCGGAGTCGAGGGCTTGAATCCACCCAGCTGCATCGTGGCGTCGCGATATCGATTCAGCTCTTGGAGCTCGGCCATCGGATCGATGGTCTCACCCTTCATCACGAAGTCATAGACGACCTTCGGGTCGGCCTTCATGATCTGAATCTTGCGCATCACCCTCGGCTTAGGCACCTCGACCTTGGGCTTGGCCACTTCGGCCTCGGCCTTGCCTTGGCGGATGATGAAGACCCCGTTCTCGTCTTGTTCAGCCCAAGCACCGGCCGCTTGGCAGATATATCGGATCGCCTCTTCCGCGGTCACGCCCCGCAAGGAAAGGTTGATTTTTCCAAAGGGTTCGTTGGACGGCGCAATCACAAACTGAATGCCGGTTTGCCGGGTCAGGACTTGCGTAGCGGTGTAAAGGTCCCCATCTTGAAGGAAGATATCCACCCTCTTGGTCAGGGCGCCCTCTTGCGCCAGTGCGATCGACGAAGCTGCGCACAGCGCGAGCAGCGCCAGCTTCGTCAGTCCATGTTTGAATCCATTCAGCGTCATTATGCTTTTTCGTCCTCCGAACCCCAAAAAATACTATTCGAACCGTTGTGTGGTGATCTTACCTGCCACCCATGCCGCCGCCACCGCGACCGCCGCCACCGCCGAGTCCGCCGGAGCCGCCTCCGCCGCCGAAGCCGCTATTGCCGCCTCCGCCGCCGAAGCCGCCGTTCCCGCCTCCGCCGCCACCGCCGAAGCCACCATTGCCGCCGCCGGTGGAGCCGCTAATGAGCGTGCTGCTTTCCGGAGACGAGTTGAAAGCCGAGGCGTCGCCCGAGAGCAACAGCCGGATCAGTTCCGGATCGGCCTTGTTGATGCGGATTCGTCGGATCGGCTTTTGCTCGGATGCTTGGAAGGTCGCGCCCTGATCGGTCGTGACCGGCACCGTTTCGGCCTCACGTCGAATGATGTTATAGACCCCGCCTTCGCGCCGATAGGTCGCGTCGACTTGGTTCAAAATGTTGCGAAGCGCGGTCTCAAACGGAACGTTGCGTAGGCTCACCGTCACCTGACCTTGAACGTCGCTGGCGATGGTGTAGTTCAAATTGACCGTTCGGAACAGCATCTTCAGGGCGTCCCGGACATCAGCTTGGTCCAGTTCCAGCGAGGGGATGACTTGGTCCGATGGGTCGGTCTGAGCGACCGCCTTCATCGGAGCCGACAGCAACAGTCCACCCAGGACGGCGCTGATAGCGAATAGACTCAATCGAAGCTTCATGATTAGATTTACCTCTGGAACTTCAGATGCTTACTGAGGATTCCTCGTTACGCAATTCTTCTCGAACAAGACGGTTTGAACCCGCCTTCTCGTTCAAATCTTCGGAGACTTCTAGCCTCCACCTCCTGGCAATTGCAATGTACCCGAGAGTCGCACGACCACCATATTCGGTCGGCGATTCCCGTCCCGACGCAATACGACCTTGTCTTCGTCAATCGAGACCACCGTCCACGTCGTCGGCCCTTCTTGGATTCGAGTTCCCGGTCGAACCACAATTCCCGGTGCGCCGGGGCCCATATGGAGGATGGCGTAGACCGCTTCTCCCAGGACGATGCCACTCACGCGGCGCGGCGGCTGCGGATCGATGATTTCGCTCTCGTCTTGAACTTCCTCGGGCGGCTCGTAGTAGTTCACGAACCCACCCAGCTCGTTCAGAATTCTCGCTCCCGCTTGCTCGCGGTCATATCGGGCCTCCGCCGGGAGCAACGCGAATGGATCGGTCCGCCCTCCCAGGTTGCTGCGCCGAGCGAGCGCCTTCATGCGCTGAAAATTCGAGTCGATGCCTTCTGGAACCGGCACACCGGCCGTCGCAATCGGATCGAGAAGACCCGAAGCGGCTTGAATCGACGGAGGAGGCGGCAAGGGTGCCCCGGGCGTTCCCGGAGGAGCTTGCTGCATGCTCGCTGCTCCTTGAGATCGAGCCGAAGTGGCACAACCCCAGCTCACGATCAAGCCTAGGCCGAGCACCATGCCCCATCCAATTCCAAATTTCAGCTTCATTTTCATGTCTCTGCGTTCAAATCGTGCTTACTGCGGCCCAGCCCCGGCTGCTCCAGGAGTCGCCGATGGGGTTCCTTCTTGAACCGGCGGTGAAATCCGGGTCCCGTTGATATACCCGACGATACTTAGATTATAGGTCGCTGAAAGCGTCGGCGAGGTTCCACTCAGGGCCAATCCGTCGGTCACGGCCAAATAGTTCGGCATATCCCGCCAAGCCTTGAGGTGGTTCGTAATCTGTTGGAGCGTCCCGCGAACCCGAATTTCGCCTAAATCAAACATCACCACCGGGAACTTCAGCGCCGGGAAATTGAAGTACTGTTCGACGATCGACGGGGCTGCCGAGGGTGGGAACGGGATCGTCGGTCCGGACTCCACAATCACTCCGCCTCGCTTCAGCTGAGCATTCACCGCTCGTTGCATATTGTCTCGGAACCGCGGCGCATCGACGGTCAAGCTCCATCGATCCTTGCTCAAATCGATCCCTCCTCGTTCCAATGAGGCCGGGACCGTATGCCGCAGCGCAATCCGCCGCCAGTCTGCACCGATCTCTTCGACCTTGCGCTGGGCCGTTTCGACTCGCCGCTGGGCCTGAGGCATCTTCGCGGCTTCGGAATCGAGTTTCGCCTTCAGCTCCCTTTGGTACTGGGCCTCGGTGGTATTCGGGCTCCAGTGGACCATGAATGCATAAAGCAAGGCGCAGATCGCAAAGACGATCCCGAGCAGATAGATCGGCAGGGGGCTCAATTTCATGATTAGTCGTCCTCTCCCTCATTAGTCGGCCCCGGGTTCGGCGGAGGCGGAGTGTTTCCGCCAGCCGGAGCTGGCGCTGCGCCAGCGCCGCCGGTCTTGCGAATCGACTCGCGCGGGTTCGGAGTTTGCAGATTACGACCGACGAGCGTGACGGTGAACGTCACCGAAGATCCGCCCGGCATCGGGCCGCGCACCCCTTCGGGCAGTCCATACCCGCCGACACCCGCGAAATCCGTCGGCTCGCTCCCGGTCGCGAGCATCACCTCAAATCGCTCGAGCGGATCGCTCGGCAAAGGCACTTCACCGCTTGCCCGAGGAATGCCGATCTGGTCATCAAAGGTCAATCGAGGCACGGCCGGATCGTTCAGATTGAAGCCTTCGCGAGAAATCTGCGCCGCACCCGGGATTCTCAACAGCGCCAGCATCATGTCGGCATACTGCTGGTGGCTATAGAGGACCCCTTGAATTCGAACCAAGGCGTTCCCTTCGCCGCTCGGAGAAGCCTGAATCGAGCGAACTCGGAAAAACGCGGGCATGTAACCCAAGACGTCGCGATAAAGATCGAGATAGACCGTGTGTTGCCGCTTCATCGCTTCGGCAAGCCGAACGTTACTGGCATAGCCGGTGCCTTGAGCAATCACGGTGTCGGCTTCTTGAGCCTTGGCAACGGTGGCATCGTAGGCGGGTCGCGCTTCGGAGGCCTCTTTGGTCGCCAGGTCGAGATCGCCTTTCGACTTGATGATCATGAATGCAGCCGCAGCCAGCGAGCCACCGATCAGCAAGATCGATACCAGCCAAGCCCGCTTCGATTGCCCGGCTTTGGAAACATATGGCGGAAGGAGATTCAGCTTCATGGATGCGATTTAGTCGAAGGCAATGGAGAGCGCGTTTCCGATCGCGATGGTCAAGTGCTGGCGATGGGTATCAGCCAACGTTGGATCCGACTTGCGAGCATTCATCGAAATTCCTGCCAGCGGGTCAAACAGCTCGCAAGGAACTCCGAGCGACTTTTCCAGGAGCTGAGGCAGGCCCTGAAGGGTCCCGCCGCCTCCACAAAGAAGAATTCGATTGACATCCGAGCCTTTGCTCTGGAAGTAGTCCACCGACCGGCGAACTTCGGCCACAAACTCCTCGACGATCTGGGCAATGGCGTTGTAGACCCTCATCGTCTCGGCATCTTCGGACGGCATCGAAGCCGCCGGGGGCGCTGCGGGCGCAGGCTCCGGCATCGGAACAAACGCGGGCGGCTCCTCGGCCGGCATGAAACCCGCGTTGGGATCGACGGGCGCCTCATCCGCCGCAGGCATCGCGTAAGGGTTCGGCTCATCAGCCGGAGCCCCGCCAGCATTGAAAGGAACAAAGTTGCTGACGTCGCTACTCGCCGGAGGCGCCTCGGCCTCGAACGGGTTGTAGGGCTGTGCGACCGAACCTGGAGGACCGCCCGCATCCATCCCCGGAATTGCCAGATTGGGATTAAAGGCTGCCGGATCGTTGAACGGACTGAATGCTTGGAAGCTCTGAGTCTGGGCCACGTACCCGCCCGTCATCGCGCTTTGCGGAATGGAGCCTTTGCTGAGCTTGATCGCTTCCGCCTCTTCGAGCGGCAAAGCCAGGTTTTCGCTGATCGCCTTGGTAAACATCTCGCCGCCGATCGGCACCAGCCGCGGCATCAAGAGCTTGCCGTTGCGATACATGTTGATCGACATCGTCTTGTGGCCGACCTCGACTACGCAGACGACCTGGTTGGCATAGTCGTTCATGTGGCCCTGAACCAGTGTCCGTGCCACGGCGAGCGGCTCCACGTCGATAGCCCCGATCGGCTTGCCGACCTTCTTCGCGATCCCAATGAGCGTGTCCACCGCAGATTGGGGCGCAATCGCCATCACGACGTCCATCATGGTGGCGGCGGGATCGTCGGCAGGAAAAGCCTTGTAATCACTTTGGACCGTGCTTTCGGCGAACGGGATGTTCTTCGTGATCTCCCATTGCATGTGGTCCTTAAGCTCGGCGGGGGTCATGCGCCCGACCTCGGTCGTCCGCACCAAAACGGACTGCTGCCCGGCAATCGAGAAGATGAGGTGGCTGGCGCTCGATCCGATCGAGTGCATTGCGCCCTTGATCGACTCGGCGATCGTGTCGACGTCATACACCCCGGTGTGGTCGACCATGCCTTCCGGCGTGTCCACAATCGCCAGACCCGTAATCACCGGCTCTTTCCCCGAAAGCTTGACCTCGGCAACCTTGATCTTTTGACTTCCGATATCAATACCAAGCGCTGCGCTGATTTTCTTCGCCATACGTCGCTATCCGTGCCTTCCCACCAGGCGAACTCACTATATCATTCGCCTTCGAATCAAGTCAACCTTTCTTTTGACTCCCTTGGGGACGGCTTGAGGCTGGTGATCGGTTCGCCTCAGCCGGGAATAACCCCAAAGAAAAGTCAGGATGAGCCTTCAGAATCGCAAAGGCGCATTCCTTTCGGTCCGCGCCTTCTTGATCTGTGCTCGTTAGGGCCAGTTTATCCCCCGGGAGGAATCGGTGTAAACCTCGGAGCCAAAGTTTGGAAGAACAAATCGGGCGAACCCGCTCGCGTGCTGGTCCAGAAAACCCACACGAGGCCGGGCCGGCGATAGTTCGACCGGTTAAAGGCACCATTCAACGGGTCCAGAGCCAGCGAAATCGAGCCTTCGTTCGTCGCCTGCTCAATCGGCACCGCCGTCTCGACCGTCTCGGGAATCATGCCGATCGTAAAGCTCCGCGTGAACGTCCCACTGAGCGGAACTCCGTTGGCATCTACACCTCGCCAACTCACGGTCACCGTTCGATCTTCGTTTTCGGCGGTGAAATAGATCTTGCCGTTGACGGGATCGACCTGGTAGAACGACCCTCCGGGCATCCCACTGACGGTCACGGTCAGGTTGCCGCCGCCATCCAGGAGCCGTCCGTCTGCATCGGTCAAGATCGAAGTCGGAAGCTGAATTCCAAACCGCATCGTGCTGTAGTACGGCCTCGATACGGAGCCTCCATCCGGCGAAGTTCGAGTGAACGCAAAGAACCAGCGGTCGTTTCGGACCAAGTCCGTCGAGTTGATCGCGCCGCCGCTCGGGGTCGCCCAATAGCCAAACTCACCGATGAATCGGTCGTCAAAGACCACCGAGGCTCCGCGGTAGTTTGCACTGGGACCGGCGCTGATCCGCAGGTACTTCGGCGTGTAGCGAACCTGGAGCTGGCCATTGCGCGGGATGATCCCGCCCGAGAACCGCACCGTTCCGGACCGGCTGTCCAGATAGACCTTGCCGCCCAGAGTGGAGTCGAACGTCAGAAGCCCGCTCGCCGCATCGAGCCGCCGGGTCGTATGATCCAGGATCGTTCGGCGAACTCCATTGACCACCAGATACAGATCGATGTAGCTGTCCGAGGCGTTGAATCGTGAGTTGAGCGGAGTCAGGTCGGCGTTGGTGAGAACGTCGATGCCGCTCACCACACCTGCCAAATCGGCCGCACCTTGATTCAGTCGCCATTCCGACCCCGGGGTCCAATACAGTCCTGTTCCCGGGTCGACCGTCAGGTTATCAAACCGAGTCGGATTGAACAGAACCGCCCCGCCGCCCGGCTGGCCGAATCGGTTGACCGGTACGCCGTTGATATTGGTGCTGAGCCGGGCCAAATAGGCCTCGCTCTGGAGACGGCCCCTCATCTTGGCGGTGAAAAGCAGGTCGATCCGGCCGATCTGATTGTTGTTCGCCAAGTTAATGCCGTTTCGATATCGACGCAACACCGCCGCCGGAGCTCCGACCGTTTCGAACGCGTTCGAGAGGCCCAACGTTTGGGTCTGATTGAAGTTCGATCCGTTGTAAGTGTTCCAGACGATCTGGCCTTGTCCACCCGAGGTCACGGTGTAAAACACCGTCGCGATATTGCCCGCCTGGACCACGCTCGGCCGACTCTTCGGGCTTTCCGGATCGAAGGCGATCTGTTCGGGGACCCCAGCCAGGCTCACGCCGGAGCTCAAATCTGCCTGAGTGAGGAAGATTCGATATTCACGTCGCGGCTCAGTGCCCGGTCGCCGGATGATCGCCTCGCCATTGAACGCCATGTAGACGTTGGATTGCGCGTTTCGTCCGGAATCGGTCACGGTGTCGAGGAGATTGAAGGCCCCACTGGCCGGGAACGTCGGATTATAGAACTGCATCGAGTTCGGCTCGACGGTCTCGCCGACCGCCGAAGTCGGGAACAGAACTCCCGGCGCGGCGGAGGGATAGCCGATCCCTTCGTTCGACCACCATCGCCCTCCTGTGTCGGGGGTGAGGTTGAAAAGGTCGATGAGCGAGCTTTCGACTTGGCCCACTCCGGCCGAGAGGCCGGTTCCTTGTCGCAGCCGACTCAGATAGATGCGCCATTGATCGGTCTGTGCGGTGTTCGCCTCGGTTCGAGGGGCAAAGTTCCAGCCTGGGACCCCGCCCGCGTCCACTCGGTTCGACGCAAACGCCATGACGACGTTGCCCGCGCCGTCGCGGAGTGCGGTCGGCTGTTGATTGCTCCAGAAGAACGACTCGGTGCCGTTCACCCGGGTCTCGACCATGGGGGCCGCCCGGCGATTGTTTCGGTTGGTCAGCCGAGTCTCTCGCACGTTGAATCTGAGGTTGAATCCGGGCTCGGCGTACGGAATCAGGACGTTCGGATCGACCGCACCCGGGAACCCGAGGGCCGCCGGATCGTCAGCTCGAATCATCTCGGGCAGCGTCGCAAAGATCGAGCGATCTTCGATGACCGTCAGCTGAGTGGAAAAGGCTCCTGACGGCGTCCCGATCGGAATCGTCACGCCAACGCGGGGTTGCCCATCGGTTTCACTGATCGTGGTCAGCGCGAAGAGCGGGCGTCCGCCCGGCTCGGCCAAGTTCGCATTCGACCGAGTCTTCGGGTTGACGTTCATGGCGGTGCCGATGCCGTCACCCGGTCGCGGCTTTTGCACGACGACCCGGTTTGCGCCCGTGCCCGGCACGACCGGTGCAAATCGGCTGTCGAAGTTGGCGTGAAGATATTGGGTCGCGTCTAGCCAGGTCAGCGGGCTGAGCCCAGGAGCTTGGAGCGCAATTGTCTGTCGCCCGGGACCTTGCCGCGCATCTCGCTTGGCCAATCGAACGTTCAGCAGATTCACGTTCCCTTCGTTGCGCACGTTAATCGGCTGGAAGAACGACTTGAAGTCAGGTTGGCCCGGCGCCGGAGTCCAAGGTGAGAACGGCGAGCTAGGATTCCAGCTTCGGAACGCCAGCGGAGCGCCGTTCTCTCCCACCCCGGCCCCTTGTCCGGAGCCTGCGGCGAGAGAACCCAGGTCGAGGACCGGCGTATCGACGACGATTCGCTCATCGATGCCGATATTCATGCCCAGGTCAAGGTCGCGATACGATTCGCGATACAGATTCCCCGCGAGCTGTCGCCCCGGTTGATCGCTGTCCACATAGACCACTTGGCGACCCCGATACCCATACCGACTCGGCGGTTGGTACCGCGGGACATTCATCTGCGCCTCCATCACCGTCGGCACCAGGGTGCGATTCAAGGTCGTGTTGTAGCCCAGACCGCGGTAGTTGGCGAGGTCTGCCGAATCCACCGTCGGCGGATTGAGCGCAATCGGCCCGAAGAGCGGGTTCTCGACCGAACCATCCAGTTCTCGGGTCAGGCGGAAACCTTCTCTTCGCAAGTCGGGATAGTCCAGCGAGATGTTCGGCTGGTTCTCCGGCAAGTCTTCGTAATTCGAATAGACCGTCGGATCGAGGAACTTAAAGGTTCCCCACCCATCGCTGATGCCGTTCGGAGCGGAATCATCCAACCCGTCCGCCGGAGCATCATCGATGTAAGGCGCACGCCGGAAGGCCATATCTGCAATCGCAAAGCGAATATTCTGCAGCCCAACGGTATTGCCGAACACCAACCGCATCAGGCTTCGGTCGATCAACTGGAACCTGGCATAGCTCGCCTGACCATGCGGCACCGGATCGCCTGGAGCCGAAAAATCGGGCCCCATCGCTCGCAAGATGTTCTTGTAGGTCGGCGTCACTGCCCCGACGAAGTTGCCGTTGTTCACGACTTCGGTGTTCGCGGGGTCGATAGATCGTCCGATGTCGGTCACCGGGTTCGCGCCGTTGATGTCGCCAATCCCGAGAGGGTTGGCCAGTCGCAAGGGCCGATTTCCGTTCGTCCCGCTTAAGGGTCGATTCGCAAATCCGCCTCCCGGCTGGCCGCTTTGGACACCGGTGAAGACCGCTCGCGTGGTCATCGATCCTTGCCCCGGGGCCAAGGGATTTGCTCCGTTGCCGACGAGCGGGAAGGAGCTCAGGCCGACGATCTTGCGCGAGTCGTTCGCTTCCGCGGGCATCAACTGCATTGCAATGTTGCGACGTTGAGTGACCGTTCCTGGCGTGTTGAGCTGAACCTCCATGTAGTAGGGGCGTGGGTTCGGACCCGCCAAGAAAGGCAAATTGTAGATGACGAAGTAGATCGTCTCGCCGTAATCGAAGTTCTGTCGAGTGACCTTCTCCGGGCTGCCGACCGCCGCCAGCACCGACGCATAGGTGATGGTGCCGTTGCGGAGCTGCAAGACCAGACTCTCATAGTCCTCTGGCGTCAGCCAAGCCACCCGAGCATTGGCGGCAATCGCATCCAAGGCGGTGAATTGCGGGTTATTCTCCACCAGAACGTCTTCGCCGGGCCGTTCTCCGGCAGTGATCGTTTGCTGGTCGAGCGGGCGACTTGGGTCGTAGTTGAACGCATAGAGATAGCCCAGGTCGTCGACGGAGTACATCCACCGATACGTCTCGCCCGTGATTCGGGCTCCAATCGCAAGATTGGCCGCCTCGGTCGCTTGCCCTTCGAGGCGATACTCCCAGACCCGGCGATTTCGATCCTCGACTCCGGCTGGCACCGGCTCAATCACTCCGACTGCATTCAGGTTGACGGTGTCGGCACCCAACATCGTCACCCCGCCATCAATCGTCGGGACAACCACCACCGGCATGTCCACGATCAGGTCTCCGGACGAGTTGAAGGCGGTTGCCTGAGTAAAGCTCAGTCCGCCGCCTGCGGCCGAAATCTCGTTGGTGCGCCACTGTTCGGCCCCGGTCGCAAAGTTAAACGAGTGGACCCACAAGTCCGACGCGATATAGACCGAGGTCGGATCGCCATTGAGCTCAGTATCCAAGGCCAAAGTCGGGCTCGACTGGCCAAACACAACGCCCGGAACCAAGACGTTCAGAACCTCGGCACCGGTCGTGGCGTTGAGCCAGTACACCCGGTTGCCGGTTCCAAAGATCACCCGATTTCCGCTGACCAGAGGCGTCATCGCAATCGGCGGCAACGTCGGGTCCGAGGCAGCCGGATAGCGCCAGACGACCGACGTCGTTTTGGTCGCCGCGCTGCCGTCCGGGTCGAGCGCATAGATGCGGCCTTCGGTGGTGGGCACAATGATCGGCGTCGTGCCGGAGCTGTCGGCAGAGCTGAGCGATCCAACGAAGGGTCCGAGGCGCTGGCCGGAGATCGGAAGAATGGAACTCGGATCGAAGTCGTCCGGATAGGTCCATCGCCGAGTCGTCGTGCCGTAAGCCGAAGCCGAGCCGTCGCCTCGCCCGTCGATGTTGATCGCGTAAACCTTGCCGTTCCGCGCCCCGATGTAAAGCACATCCTCGCCGCCCACGCGCTTGATGAGTGCCGAGCTCGTGTCAAAGGCGATCGGATTTTCCGCCACCCCTCCGTTCGGACCGTCTTCGGCGGTCACATGATTCGGGTCGTTGGTTCGCTCGCTGGGGTACGCCCAATAAACAGTGGTGCGGCCGGTGGCGGCATCGCCCCGAGCGTCGAGCGCATACAGTCGGCCGTTCTCCGTCGCAACAAAAACCACATCTCGGTCTTGCACTGAGCCGCTTCCTGGCGGGCGAATGCGGACGTTCGAGAAGACGGCCGTCGAGGTCATCCGAAGGTCCGATTGGCGCACAAATCGGATGGCGTCGGCATAAACAACGCCGCCAGTCGAACCCTCGGCCGTCACCCGCACCGCCAGGGGCTGGTTAAGCCCGAATCCATTCGAAGCAAAAAGACTGCGCGGGAAAGGCGCATTGCTCGTCAACCGGAACCAACCTGCCGGCGCGGTTGACATATCGACGTCGACCACTGCCGAAGCACCGCCCACTCCCGGGACCGTCCCTTCGTAGATTTCGAACCGTTGCCGAGTCGCAAGCCCGGCCACATTGTTCGGAATCCAGGCATAGATTTCGTAGTCGCCGTCAGTCAAGACCGGCTCAAAATCGACATAGCCGCCGACCGTCCCCGAAGGGATGGTCAAAAAGTCGAGTCCACGATTCGCGGCGGTGGCGAGTCCGGTGCTCCAGCCCCCAGTGACGGTCACCGAGCCCTGAAGGTTATCGACGTCGATGTTCTGCTTGGACCGATCGAATGCGGGCCAAAGTGACCCGGCGCCGCGGATGAAATCTCGCTTTTCGAGTCCGTAGCGGTCGATCTCGGCGGTCGAAACGTTTTGGGGCCGCAAGACGGGCCACGACCAGACCAAGTTTCGACGACCCGTGCCGTCGTCGCTTGGATTGATATTCGTGCCGTTGTGGTCGAATGAGCTGAGCACACCCATTTGGTAGGTGCGAATCTCAGTGCCGATTTGCAGCGTGTTGGATTCGTTGCGCGGGACCATCACTCGGACCGGATACAGGTCAGGCCCGGTCAGGGTGCCGACGATCGGCTGGGCGGTCATGGTGCCGCTTTGAGTCACGCCTTGGACAATTCGGGCGGCGTCGGCATACACCAAGGTCTGATCTTCGACTGCAGTTAGCTGGTTTTGCCCATCTCGCGGGATCGTGTTGAGCAGTCGAACTCGAATTTGGCCGGTGCCGTCCGCCACCCAGAGCGTGTCGGTCAGCGATCCGCCCTCGTTCAGCCGGACCCAGCCTCCCCCTCGCGTAAAGGTGTCGATGATCATTCGAACCGGCTGGCCCGGCTGAGCCAGATTAACGACCCCTTCGATCTCATAGACGAAGTAGCGCTGCTGGAAGAGGAGTTCGGTGCCGACGGTGGTCGGACCGATCGGGATGTTGACCGAGATCTGATATTCCCCGCCGACCGTCACCGGGGCAAAGCTCCATGTGAACGAGCGCAAGATTCGACCCGTGTCCGGCAGGTAGAACTGGCCCTCACTCGGGGAGTTCACCGTCCGCGCGTAGCGGTAGGCCGGTTGGCCGGGCGTAAAGTCGATGGCGTTAGCGGCTTCGACCGGACCGCCAGGCGTGAACCAGCCCGCCGGAGGCGAAAAGGAGGCTGCCGTTTCGAAGTTGTCGATCTGCCTTTCGATGGAGATGATCGGGTCCCACCATCGCAGGAACGACCGACCCGGGCCATCTGGGGCTCCATCGATTCGTCCCAGACTCGGGTTATTCCCTCGATTGCGCGTGTAATCATCCGCGGGGAGGGCCCAAGCGGCCGTAATCCAGGCCAGGCAGAGGCCCGCCAGGGCGGCGCCTCGCAACAACAGTTGGTTCGTCTTTAGCACGATTTTTTCTCGAAAAAGGTCTTAGCGCCGATCTCCAAAGATCGGGCTGACGATGTCTCGCGCCCCTTTGATGGGCGGCAATTTGAACTCCAAGCTGAGCGACCCGAATCCCAGATTGCGGGAACCGAGGCTGTATCCTTGACTCGACAAGCCGTCGTTATCCCCGTCGACGATCACGACTTCGCCGAAGTAATCTCGGGCTGAAGCGGGGCCGCCAAACGGACCGTTCACGACCGTGTTTGACGCATCCCGCACCGACCGGGTTCGGCCGTAGTAGCTGTTCACCAAGATGACGTCGCCGGAATCGAGCCGCCGAGCGAAGCTGAATCGCACCGCCATCGGGTTTTCGTTGGTGGGGGTATCGTCTCCGGCCCCGACGCTCGTGTAGTTAAACCGGCGCAAGGCGCGATACACTTCGTTTGGCATCATCCAGGTGACGGCCCCGGCCGTGTTCACTTCGTAGGCTCCGCTCGTGTCCGTAAACATGATCGCGTAGCCGGTCGAGGTACCTCGCAGGGTCACCGACGAGAGCCCGGCGATCTTTCGCACTTGGCTGGGCAATGCGGGCGAGTTCCACGACCCGCCGCCTGGCAGACCGACTTGGTCTTGCCACAGCAATCCGGCCCCAATCGCAGGCACTTGGTACTCCGTGAGGACCGTGCTGCTGCCGCCATCCAAGATGACTATCCCGCCAAATCCGCTGCTCGTATCGAGCTGCGGGCTCGTGGTATCAAGTCCGAAGGAGCTTCGCCCGGGCTCAAAATTCCCGAATCCAAACGCAAACACCGGCCGCGTCCCGCCCGATCCATCCGGCACAAAGAGTCGGTCGATGCTGTTGTAGGCGTACTGCTTGCCGCTCAGCTCGGCCGGGCTGTGCCAGAACAAAACTCCGACGCCGCTCTCTTGCCCCCCCGGACGGTTGCTGTTCGGGTCGGTATAGGTGATCGGATTCAAAATCCGATTGGTGCTCGGGTCGTATTCGTATCGGTCCACGACTTCGACGATTCGGAAATTCCCCGTGTCAGCGATCACATAGTGGATCCAATATTCATTGGGCCTCGGATTCGAAAGCGGGTTATTCGCGGGGGTGCGATAAGTCGTGTAGGTGATGAGATCGCGGGGCGACCGCAAGCGGATCGACGAATTGTCGAGCATGCCATCGGGCCGGAAATTCGGATCGACCTTGAATCCGGTGAGCGTCCGGAGCTCGCGACCGCTTGTGTCGATGCGGACGACTCGGTCGTTCCCGGTGTCGACGATCCAGTACGCCGACGGGCCGCTGGAATAAAATCGGGTCGGCCGGGAAAGAGGAATTCGATTTCCGGTCCCGGTGACCGGCAAGTCAGGACCCGACGCAAGAGTCGCATCGGTCGCCCAGATCGGGTTCCCGCTGGTGTCGAAGCGTCCGACTCGCCCCTCGTCGACCACCATGATGTCGGTGCGCGAGAAGGCGTATAGGTTGTTCGGTCCCCAGGTCACGACGACCCCTTCACCGCCCACCACTCCATGAACGATGCTATCGGAGACTGCGGCTTGGAGCACTCGGATGCGAAGATCCTCGAAGCTCTGAATTCCTTCGGTTTGGGGCCAGCGATAAGCCGGGTTGAAAAGACTCTGGAAAAAGTCGGGCGGCCCGGTGTCAGGCTTGGCGATGATCTGGCGATATTGTCGCATCCAAGGCCGCGGCCAGCTCTGCATCGCCGGAACAATCGTTCGGGCGGGATCGGTGGCCGACGCGGTCTCGACCGGCTGAAAAAGGAACGGGTCGCTATCGCTGATCGTCGCGTCGATCGCCGAGAGTAGCCCATTGGTCACCGTAAAGGGTCCCCCCGAGATGATGCTCGGGAAGGCGCTCGCCCCCCCGAGGTAAAGCGTATTGCCCGTCACGAGCGGCTGGCCTTGGGCGGTGTATCCAGTCAATACGGAGTACCAACGCAGCGGGCTCCATCGCCCCCGTGCGTTGCCCGGGACATACACTCCGCTCGAAACTCCAGCTTCAGGTTCCACGACGATGTCGGGTTGGCCTGACCGCCTGATCAGGACCGGCAAACTCGTCGAGATCGAATCTCGAATCCGCCCATCCGGCCCGATGACCGCCATGTTCGACATCCGGATTCGCCCTCGGCTACTCGGCGAAGGGTCTTGTTCGAACGAAAACTGGCCTGATTGAAGGGTGCTCGTCACATCGAGCGTCGTCTTGTCGACGCTTCGGTTCGGGTCCATCTGGGCCAAGGCGAATCCGGGCGAGAGCCCGTTGATCTCAAACTCCACTGGTTGCGGATCGGAATCAAACGCGACGACCATCGACGACGGGATAAACCCCTTGCTGCCGCGGGCGACGACGTAGACCGTGTTGCCACGTACCGTCGGCCCAGAAGCAAAAATCAGATTCGAGAACGAGCCCCCCAAGAATGGAACCAGTCGCGCCAGGCCGTCGAAATCGACAAACGTCGGATCGTACACGAACGTCTCGGTGCTAGCTGAATTTGGGTTGATTCGGTAGTTGATTCGGTTATGCAGATCCCATCGGTAAAGGAGTTTAAAGTCGCCGCGACCTTCTTCCTTGATGCAATAGAATGTGCCGCCCGCGTTCCCCGAGCCGGATTGGACCACGAACAGATTCCCGCTCGGCGCGAGGGCGATGTTTCCGACAATCTGTCGGTTTGCCGTCGTCTGGTCGGGCAAGAAGAGGCGACCTCGCAGGTAGCTATCGCTTTGCGTCCCGCCAAACTGGCCCGCGCGACTCCAATCGAGCGTGTAGTCGACCCGGACCGCAACATCATCCGCTGTCGAGGCGGTTGACCGATTCCAGTCTCCCGTACCGGTGATCCCGACCAGGAGTTCGCCCGGGCTGGACTGACTGATCGCGCCGGTGAGATAAGTGCCGAGCTGATTGAATGGCACCGGATCGCCGTTGGCCCGGACAACCGAGATTTTGACCCCCAGCGAACTGGCGGCATTGACATAGAGGGGAATCCCGTTGATCGAAGCGCGAGTCTGAACGCGCAAGTTCGCGCCTTCGTCTTGGAGCCCGAGCGGCTCTTCGCCGCGCGAACCGATCCAGACCGAAGCCAGGCCCGCGGAGCGCGGTCCGTCGGCGGACGTCGGCACATACACCACGCGGTCCAAGCCGCCCGAATTGTCCTGAATCGGGATATAGCCGACCGTCGGGGCTCCTCCTGCGGGGCTCAATCGGGGCGCATTTTGAATGACCCAATTGTTATTGCCGGGGTTCACCGGGGCCGCGCCCGTCGCTGCGTCCACTAACCAGACTCGGCCCAGACCGCCCGATTGGCGCACGTCGGTGCAGAAAATCAAACCCTCGTGAAAGGCGGGCGCAAACGAAGACCCGGGGGCAATGCTGTCCGGCGGGGCGATGGTCGCGAGCGGGGCGAGATTTCCAGTGATCGGTCCGGGCGGTTCGAGATCGAAGAGGTAAAGCACCCCGTTGCCATCGCGCACAGCCACCATCGACGTCACTCGGCGTCCCGACGAGAAGAAATTGGAATTCGGGACTTCGAAGCCGATTGGGCTGGAGAGCGGACCTGGGATTCCAGTCGAGCGCCAAAGGACGTCCATCTCGCTCCCCAGAGTGTCCGCCACGCCATCATCCGGATTCCCGTCCCCATCCAGGTCGCGATTGGGCTGCGCGTCCAGTACTGCCACCTGTCCACCGAGAGACGCGATCACACGATCTCGAAAGACGATCGGCGGCGTGGTTTGGCTCGGCACGCCTCCTCCCGGCACCGGCCCCCCAAATCGCTTCAAGAGCGGAGCGACAATGTCGACCGCGCTCGAACCGAGTCGGCGAGCTCCACGAGAACCCGCTCGGTAGCTCGTGCTGAGCGAGATCGCGTTCACGATGAGCTTCGCGGCGGCGGTAAACCGAGGCCCCAAGGCCGGGGGCTGAGGATAAAACGTGTCGTTGAGCGTCAGGACATCGCCGCTCGTATAGGAACTCAGCGTGGCCGAAACTCCGCGCGTCGTGAGCAAGACGTAACCTTCGCCCACCTGGCCCAGGGCAACCGTCGCTCCGTTGGCCACATCCCCAGCGATGAATTCGATCTTTTGGCTGTCGGGATTGAGCCAACTCAGGATGGACCCGAAAGCGCCGGTGTTGGTGACGGCTCGAATGACGTCTCCGGTGCTGCTGTTGAACTGCATCAACTGAAGGTCTTCCAGGGACACCGGGTTGGGCGAGTTCAAAAGCGGGTGGCTGAAGGTGGCGGACAGATTGTTCGAGCCAACTCCAAGCTCAAACGGCACCGGTCCTGGGTTCGCAATGTCCACTCGGTCGCCCAAGGCGACAGGGAGAACATCGATCCAGAGCAGGCCGCCTTGATCCACGAATCGGCGGAGCTTCTCTCGCTCGCGCGAATTCAAAGAAAGCAGATTACGAACCGAGAGCGACAAGACGTCATAAGTCGCCAGCACCTGATCCGAAGCTTGGTCCAAGGCGACTTCCCAGTAGGTCGCCGTTCGCTTGTCGAGTCGACGACCCGGCGTGATGGAGCCGCCATAGTTCACCCAGCGGAGCTGGGAAGCGGCGGTCATCGTCGTCCGACCCAGCGGATTTTCGAAAGTCCAAGCCGGGGGCCGAGCATTCTTGTCGAGCTCAAGGTTCGACCAAACGTGCGGGGCGGCATTCAGCGCCTGATTGTTGGCCGTCCTTTGACTTTCGATCAAGAGGACTCCGGCTCGAATCTTAACCGCCCGAGAAGCGTATTGCACCGGCTGGGCCAGGGCAACCACGCTCAGGGCCGCCAGAGCGACGATGGCAACGAGTTTGCGTAACATCACGGATTGGTCTCTCCGAAGTACAAAAGGGTGGGGCTCACCGGGAGCCGAGGCATCGGCGGCAAGACCCAAAAATCGTTCGGATTCGGTCCAAATGGCTTGGTGCGAATCGGGGTCACTCCGTCGCTCGTGCCGGTCGCCAAGGCCGGATCGTAGATGATGGCCAGGTTCGGCACTGCGAGATCGGTATTTAAGTCGTAGCCCGCCGGGACATGCTGAGCAGGAATGAAGTTGCGGCTGCCGCCCCGGAATCGAGGCATCCATCCCCACTTTTTGAGCCATTCGGCTTGTTGGGCAATCGGCGCGGGCATGTTTTCACTCACTGCCCCCAGAATCGTGACCCGCACGTTCAGCGGCTCGTTGTAGAAAGGCGTTTCGACCATCGAGCCGAACGTTTGGAACCGCTCCCGTTGCGCCAGCATCAGCGCATCTGCCAACGAAGCTCCTGCGCCTTGGAACGAAGCCACCTGAGCGTCAAAGCGTGACCGAGTGTCGTCGGTCTTGTAGTTAAACCACGCCCCGGGAATCACAAAGAACGAGCCTTCTTCGGCGAACATCGCCGCCTCAATCCGAATATCGAACGGCGTGATGGCCGATCGCGCCAACGCATAGTTCTTAGGTGCGACGTTGCCGACGGAGGTCAAGTTGACTTGCAGCTCGGTCTCGTCTTGGACGGCAAAGAGCGTGCTGAGTCCGTTCGGATTCAGGCCGGTAATCTCTCGGTTTCCATATGTCTGAGTCGCCCACAGAAGGTTGCCGAGCGTCTCGTATCGAGGCAGTCGGTTGGTCGACGGGTTGCCCAAACCGTAAACGGGCAGGTCTCCGGGGGTCGTATAGTAGGGCGACGCCACATTGTAATCGGGATAGTCGATCGCCGCATCGCTCAACAGGAAGTCGAGCGACCGACCGAACGAGGCGAAGGTCGCCACGCCGTTGTTGGCCGATTCAAAGGTCCTCGGTCGCACTTGGAGGTTGATGAATGACGGGTTGCCGTCGTCACTGTCGGCGGCGTGGGTCATCAGCAGGCTCGGTGTGACGGTGGTTCCGGCTCCAAACGTCGTGTACGAAGTCGCAAAAGGCACCCAGGTCGACGGGTTGGCGGGCGTGCCTGAAACCGGATTCAGCAAGAACTGGGCATTGAGCACCAGGCTTTGGCTGTCGCTCAGATCTAGCTCGACCGGATTGGGCGTGTCGGGCAGCGGGCTTGCGTTCTTCGCCCGAGCGACCGAACCCGGCTTCGGACCAAAGAACATCGTTGTATTCAAGACCACGTAGTCTTTGGCCATCATCATCAAGCTCGACCGGCTCGGGGTCGAAAGAAGCTGCCCGCGAGCTTGTCCAAAGTCGCCGGTGGTCACGACGCCTTTGGTGATGCTCCCTTGGATATAGATCGAGCCGTTCGAAACAAGGGTCACTTGCTTGTTGGTGGGGATCACGCCTCGGACGGTCACATCCCCTTCGAAATACAGCACGCCGTTGAATTCGACCCCTTGGTTTTGGAAATCCGCGTCCGAAGGAAAGGCCGTCGATTGGAAGATTGGGCTCGTGATCGTGTTCAGGACATAGGTCACCGGACCCCGTCCGGGCACATTGATCGTTCGGAGCACAAATCGGCAGACCGAGTTATTGCTCGACTGATTGTTGAGTTGCCGCCAATATCGGTTATTGCTACGGGTATCTCGGGTGATGATAAATCCATCCGGCACGAGCTCGACGTGGGGGGCCACCGGCCGATAAAACGGGCCTTGCCAGCCGAGGGAGTTGGGATTGTTCGGGTTCAGCCAGTCCGAGGGCAATGATCGGATTGCATCCGCGACCTCGCGCTCATCCTCAGTCGCGAGATTGCCTCGTTCGGAGCTGTCGACATAAATCCCGCGGCCATAGCCGCTCCGTCCGATGTTTCGGCCAAAAACTTGGTTCCCGCTGTCGCGGGTCATGGTGAGGTATCGATTCAGGCTTGTCGCCGGATCGACGGTCTGCATCGATGGCGGCTCTTTGCGGGCTGCCGAACGGGCAAAGCCTTGACGGTCGGCATCCAGGAGCCCGTCCCGAACCACGCCGCCTACGGTCGAAAAGTTCGAGTCTCGACTGCTCAAGGGGGCGTCTCCATCCACTCCGCCCGGCCCCGCACCGCCGTCTCGATCGGTCAGCAACCACGGCTGGGTCAGAGTCGGCCGGGCTCCAAACACATCGGAATAGGCGTTGGCGGCGGTATCCCAGAAAAATCGTCGGACTCGGACTTCAGCGGCGTTATTCGCACCCCGAAGCTCACCTGCAATCGTCCAGGTATCTCCGATGTCCAGATTGAGGGTCGTCGAGACCTGCCCGTGCACCACAAGATCGGCGTTACTCCACAACGAGCCCGACCCTTGGACGGTGCCAGCATTGGTGGCGAGCGTCCCGCCCATCTCCAAAGGCGGCCGAACCGGGAAGCCTTCGTACTGCACTCCGAGGTTGCCCAGGTTGGCTCCGCCGGGGTTGCCGCTAGGAACCGCCGCCGGATCGCTGAGCGCCCCGATTTCCGCAGGCCGAGTGACCTTAAATTTATTCGTGATGAAGCGTCCCGACTCGATGATGCCGATCGAAGCGACGGCCATGATCTTGCGCGAATTGACTTGCTGAGCGTCGATCCCCCGGATACGCCCGAGTTCGCCCCGGAACGCCGCCGAATTGGCGAATCCCGAAATCCGAACCGCTTGAGTGGCGAGCAGGCTCGGATCGTTCGCATTGAGACGACCTGCGCGACCGATGGCCTCGATCACGAGATAGCTTTTCGCTCGGCCCGGCTTGCGCAAATTCCCGGCCTGGGTGCCGACCAGGTTGAAGTTATCCGGCGCATATCGAACTCGGATCAGAGCTCGGCCCCGATCGAAATCGACCCGGGTGTACGGCCCAAGCCCATCGGGGCCGCCTTTGTCGAGGACTGGGTCCGCATCGGAGCGCAACCCAAATCCGGTGCCGGGGCGAAGATAGAGCGCATCCGGGTCTTTGGTCAAGGGCCCAGCCAGGTTCGGCGGAGTCGGGGTCCAGTCAGCGCCGAGCTCTGAATTCAGAAGCTGATAGTGCGCATAGCGAATTCCGGCCTCGGCCAGATCGCTGGCCACCGAGCGCCTCCCGGCCGTTTGGGCCTGCGAAACGTTTCGAAAGATGAGCGAAGCAAACACGAGTCCGAGCCCGAGCAGAACGCCCAAGATCAAGATCGCGATGATCAGGGTTTGGCCCTGTTGTTTCGAAGCCATCGGTCGGCGCAAAGGTCTGGTCATGGTCGTGATTAGCGGATGAAGTTGCGGACGGTGCCCGAGCCGGTAATCGTCACCGTCTGCGGATTGGGCTGATTGGTCTGCGGGTAGTTCCGGATCGTCACATTGATCTGCAGAACTTGGCGAGTATCGTAATCCACCGCCACCGCATCATTCGGCTCCGTCATTTGGAAGCGATAGCTCACCCAGATGTTCCCTTGTGGGATCGGTTCACCAAATCGCGAGTTGAATTCGAGATAGCCGGTTCGGAACTGCGGCTGCAAAATCGCTGAGACAAAGTCCGTCGCGTTATAGGCAACCGGATCGTAGATGTTCGCCGGCACCGTGAACCCGAGTGCCACCCAATCCGGCTCGCGCTGGTGCACGTAGTTGAGGTAGTACTGGTTCGGGCCCACGGGGCGCTGGGCGACCCGGGTGTAGCGAACAAGCTGGCCATAGTTAGTGCCCGGATTTTGGTCCGGACCCATCACGATCTCGCTCCCCGGCACGATCCGGGCCCGAGGAAAGCCCTCGGTCGGATGGAGCGGGCTTGCCGTCCCATCGAGGTTGCGCACAAACCGCAAATCCACGAACCGCTTTGCATAGCGCTCACGAGGCAACCCCGGAGCGATGCCGTTCCAGTCGTTCCAAAGCTTGTTGAACCGTCGGTTGATCGTCGAATTCGGCTCACTCGGATTGAATCCGACATCGGACCACACGCCCGCCATGCCGTCGGTGTTGATCTGACCGGGGTTGGTCAAATTGGCCGCCTGGGTGGGTGTGATCGCCAGCCCGGTCGCCGCCCAGGGTCGGTTGTCCATCCCGGTGGGGATGACTCCCGGCTGAACGTAGCCTGGCGGAGGAGTCAGACCCCCAACTTCGGTGATCTCGAAACTCGCATTCACGCGGCCACGACGCTCGTCCACCGAAACCGGAATGAAGGCTTCGCGCAAAGTCGCATTGCTTTGCCAAGTTCCTCCCCCGGCCTGCATGATCGCATAGGTGAAGGGGTATCGCAGCATTCCGGTGAAGCTTGCGCTCCGACGGTCGATCGATTGCGCCTGTTGATAGGCCGAAATATCGAAGAGCATGTCGCCGCCGGTCGCCTCCGGCACGGTGCCATCGTTGTAGTAGAGGCCAAACCCGACCGCATTCCCGCCGGCATCGAGGATGTTTCGCCCCACCAGGTACGGCGAGTCTTGCAACCAAGGCTGATAGGGGTTCCAGGGCGTCGCCGGATTCCCTCCGACTCGATATTGCGACGGGAAGATTCGCATGAGCAAGTTGCTCCAGCCGCCAAACTCGGTCGAAAAGACGTCCGATGCGATCTTGGGCGAATTTTGGGTCTCCTCGCCGCTTCGCAGCGCGACCATTCCGGTCGCGGGTTCGCTCGCCACCCGAGAAGGTCGGAACTGAATGAGCGGCAAAATTCGAGGCGTGACCCCGTCGTACTCGACTCGATTCGTCGCGCGGTTCACGACCGGCTGGATCATGTCGTAGCGCGAGATTTCGGTCACAACGACCGAGCGCTTCAACCACGCGTTGATCCGATTGCGCTTGACGGCTTCGGCCGGAGTCCCGACTTCGGCCGCACGCAGAACAAAGAAGTAAGGATCGTCGAGGTTGTCGGGCTGACCGTTGGTGTCAACATCATCAAACAGGTCGGAGTTCAAAATCCAGCTCTGAGTGGCGGTATTCCAGACCCGCAAATCAACATCGGCTCGGTACAGAACGTACAGATTGTCTTGCGAGCCGCTCCGCCGCATCAAGAAACCGTCATAGGGGTTTGTATAGACCCCGGGAGTGCCGTTGGCGTTGAGCGGCGAGCGGAGCCCAACGAAGTATCGGACCATGCGTGCTCCTTGGCCCACGGGCAAGACCGGCTGACCTTTGGGAGCCCGGAGGGTGGGATCTTCCTTTCCGGTGTCGGGATCGATCAGCGCCCCCGAAGGCCCCACCGTGGGATCGCCTTGGGCCGGCATCAAGATGTCGAGCTTCAGTCCGCCAAAAAGCAGCTCCAGTTGGCCATCGACAATCCCGTTAAAGTCCGGATCGCTCGGGATCACCAAGCAGAGCTGACCTCGGGTCCCGGAGTTGTCGCGAACTCCGGTCGAGTTATTGATGTCGCGCGTGACGCGGTCGATCAGGGCTCGCCCCCGGTTTTGGGCATCACTAAAGCCTTGGGCAGCGCGAGTGATGTTGAAGCTTTGGATGAGCGGCACGGCGATGATCGTGAGGATCACCGCGGAGAGCGCGATCACCACTAAAAGCTCGATCAAGGTAAATCCGCGTCGGTTTCGAGTCGTCATGGAGTGTCTTGCCCCTTAATCAAAATGGTTTCCGTCTCGGAGACCCGCCAGTTTCGGTTCCAGATTTCGAACTGCCGGAGGTTGGCCACCGGGTCGGCGGTCAGAGCGAGGGTGGCCGGATTCCAGAGAACTCGAATCGCCATGCTCGCCCCGCGAACTCGTCGCACCGAATAGCCGTTGCTGAAGTCGATCGCCACCGCGTCGCTGACCTTGTCGCGAATGTCCACATAGCCCAGGTTGAGCTGACCGGCCTGGGGAGCCTGCACCAAGAACTCTTCGTCTCGAACGACTCGGGCTGGCAATCCGCCTGCGTCGCGATACCAGACCTCCCCGATCAGGACTTTCGAGCCGATGTCGCTCTGCGGAAAATAGATGCGGGTGTCGAGATCGTTCCCCACGAACTGGTTGGAGCCGCCCACATAAAACTGCCCCACGCTCAGAAGGGGATCGGTCGCTTGGCGATAGACCGTCGGCGGCTTTTGCGCCTGGACCGTCCACTCGTTCCGCCCCATATAAAGCGCCCGCACGCTTCGGCCTTGAACGGCGTTCACCGCGGTGGGAGCCGCGGTCCCCGGAAACACGATCTGGGCGGTGATGCCGTTGGCGGCATTCCCGTCGGTGTCGATGAACGAGACCGTCCCGCGCCCGTAGTCGACGCGATACGAACTCGGCATAAAGACGCCGCCCGTCTCTCGATCCAAGACGATAAAGTCACGCTCAATCGAGCCGCCTGCACCATCCGGCACCGTGAACCCAAGGCCGGTGTAGAACAAGTTGTCGGCGTCTCGAGATCGGATCGACTTGAGGCCATTCAGGATCAGCTTTTGCTGAGTCGGAGCACTGCGCCCGATCCGCAGATCGTCGCGAATGATGCGCCAGTCCAAGACGTCGTAATCGACCCGCGCCTGGAGCGGCACTCGTCCCCGGCGGCGGCGCTCGGTCAAATTAAACCCTTGAGCGTTAAACAGCACCAAGCCGAGGGATCGGTCCAGCAGCCGATATTGATAGGCCGCGTCGTCTCGAAAGGCGGGATCGGTGTCGAACACGGTGACTTCGTCAAAGAGTCGAGCAACGCGAACCGAATCCACATCCAGCCCGACAAAGGTCTCATTCGCCCCCACGGTGACGAGCGCGGTCAGATCGACGTTCCAATACACTCGCGGCTGACCGGCCGCCGCACAAGGCACATTGATGATCGCCGCGGTCAAGAGATCGCGCGAAGAGACGGTGTTGGTCGTGTTGTCTTCTACCAGGTAGCTGAACGACACGCGGTACCGGCGCTCGTAAGGGTTGCCGGCGACGAGTCGATAAGGACCTTGGGGCAAGGCCAGCTCGGTGCCCTCCCAATTCACGAAGTAAACAAAATCTCGGTTGGCTTGAACAGGCCGCCCGGCCGGAGTCCCTTCGACCACTCGCCGGTCCAGATCGTTCCCATAAACGACAAAGACGGTGTTGAAACCAGGCGCGGTGAAGACCGGGGCAAACTGGAGTTGCATCAGTCCGCCATAGAGTGAGCCTGGAGTGTTGGTCCCTTGGATATATCGCGGCGAGGGGATCGGCCGGCCTTCGGCAACGATCCGCCGCGCCACATTGCCCCCAACGAAGTACTGCCACGGACCCAAGACGTTGCCACTGCCATCGACGAGGTCGCCGTTCTGGCGAAGTTCACTCACCGAGCCGGGCCCAATGTCGTTCGGCCGACGGTTCACGTCGGCGAGGACGTCCACTCCCAGCGGCCCTGCCTGATATCGGGTCGAAAGAATCGCCTCTGCAATCTGGTCAGACTGCCCCTTGACCCGGTCCATTTCAGTTCGGGCCAGGTTCGTGGCGACCATGTTGTTGCGGGTCGTTCGCAAGACCCCGAGCCCGCCCGGAAAGATCTGGGCAATCGCGAGGATTCCGAACGTGAAGATCACGATGACGACGAGAATCTCGATCAACGTCGCGCCGGTTCGCTTTGAAGGGAAGCGCTGTGAGGTCATGAGTTCAATTCCATTCCAGAGGCCGATTTGGCCCGATTACGGCATCACCCGGTACGACTGATCGGCGACCCGCCGCGAGTCGTAGGTTCGGGCGCCACCTCCCAGAAAGAGCACGATGTCATTTCGCTCTCGTTGGGCGTTCCCTGAAGAATCGTAGTTGCGATAAAAGCTGTTCCAAGTGATGACCGTGCTGTCGGGCGGCTCGGAGTAGCCGAGCTGGCGCGGGTCGTCGTTGGCGTTCCCATTTCCGAATCCGAGGTCGGCGCGCACGCTCCAGACCGTCCAAAAGAGGGTGTAGCGCCGCTCGATTCGCGGCCCGGTCGGAGTTCGAACTTCGGCCACGTCGTAGCCGCTGATGCGATAAAACCGCGCTGCTTGGGCGGCATTGTTCGTGGTCAATCCGCTCGTCGTCACGAACCCGTTGGTCGGGCCGTAGGCTTGGCGAGCATTTGCCGGGTCATCGTTGTTGTCGACCGCGCCATCTCCATTCAGGTCGAGAATGGGGGCCGAATTCACCGCCCGGGGGTCCTGGCCTGGCCAAACGGCGTTCGTCACAACGTTCGGAGCCGCCCGGAGCGGCCGAGGCCGGAACGTATCGATTCCAGAAACCCTCTTCGGGTAGAGGTAGCTCTGAATGGAGTTTGCCGGGATCACGTCGGCCCCCTGGGGGTCGCCCGAATAGGTGTTCACATAGCCGAGCAGAGCAGGGGGAAACCCACCTTGGTCGGTGCGATAGAGCTGGAGCGCGCTTCGTAAGTCATTCAACGAAGAAAGATCACCGCCCCGCTGAGCCGAGACCCTCGACCGCGCGAAGACTGGAAAGATAATGGCCGACAGGATTGCAATAATTGCAATCACCGAAAGCAGTTCAATAAGCGTAAATCCGCGTCGATTCCCCATAGCGTTACCGTTTGTCGTCCAGGTCGTTCGATGCCCAACGAGCCCAAATTGTTCCCACACACCTATTCCCCGATCATCGTCCGCACGTATTGCTGGAGAAGACCTAGCAAGACTGCGGGCATCAGACACGCCACCAAGGCACCCATCGCCAGATAGGGCCCAAATGGGATCATTGTCGGTTCTACCTCAAGCTCGTCGTCTAACGATTCAGTTGCGTAAGGATTCTCTCCAAACCACCGCTCATAAAGTCGAGGGAAGAACAGCCCCCAGATGTCGATCAGGAGCAGATAGCCGAAGCCGCAGACGACCAGGGACCCCAAAGTCTCTGGTTCATAGGGTTCCTCTTCGAGCTCAGGGTCCGCGGCGGAATCCGAGCCCGAGCGGGAGCGCCGAGCCTCCAGAGCGCGCCGAACAAAGATCAAGAGGACGCCAAAAACGGCTCCCAAAAGGATCGCCAGTCCGAAGCTCAGCAAAGCCAACGTGGGCCCAAGGACGGCGCCAATCCCGCGAGCCATCTTAATGTCGCCATGACCCATCGCGTCCTTGCCAAAGAGGAGGCGCCCCAAAAAGGCGATCCCCCAAAGAACTCCGATCCCGGCGAGCGCGCCAGCCAAGGAACTGGGGATGCCCCAAGCCCAGGCTTCAGGCCGGCCTTGGGCGATCAGGACCAGGTTCAACGCGACCCCGATCCCGAACATCGCGGCGTTGATCTGATCCGGGATGATCAGCCAGCGCAGATCGGTGAAAATCGCCGCGATGAGCGCTGCGCCAAAGAACGCATAGGCGATCGCGAGCGCCGGGTCGCCTCGCTCGACCAGATGCTGATGCCAAAGGATGCCGAAATGAGCCCCGGTCATGAGCTCGACGACGAAGTATCGGCTCGGCACCCGGGCTTGGCAATGGCGACATCGCCCCCGCAAGAAAAGCCAACTGAACAGAGGAATGAGGTCAGGGCCGGTGAGTTGGTGCTGGCACGAAGGACAAAAACTGTGCCGAGGTCGGCTGAGCGCCATCCCGAGAGGGAGTCGATAGATGACGACGTTCAGGAAGCTGCCAATCGCAGCCCCGATCATCACCCCGAGCGGGGTGGTCCATGCCGGAAAAAGCCCAATCTCCAACGATCCCGTTCCTGACCCAGATTGTAGGACGATTCGTCCCCAACCAGAAGGCGCAAGAACCGGATCGGTGTGCGATTATGCCGCTCGTCGGCGACGCGACGAAAGGAGCTTGGTCCGATCTCGGTACTTATTGACGGTGCGCCGGGCGACCACGACCCCTTGCTCGGCGAGCATCGACGCGATGCGCTCGTCACTGAGGGGATGGTCGGGATTCTCATGGGCCAAGATCTCTTCGATCATGCGCTGCACTCTCAGGGCCGGCTTGAAAAAGAGGTCAAACGAGACGACTTCCCCGGTCGCGATTTGAACAAACTTGTCCGACGTCGCCCGACTGATCGTACTCTCATGAAGGCCCAAGTCTTCGGCGAGCTTCGTTCGGGTCAGCGGCTGCAAGAACTCCGTCTTGCCCGTGGTCACGAACCCGGCCTGCTGCTCGATCAAAACTTGACCGATTCGAATCAGGGTGGATTCGCGATGCTCTAGTGCGCCCAGAAAGGCCTGAGCTCGCTCAACAAATTCTTGAATGTGGCGACGCTCTTCGGGAGCCACTCGCTCTCCCGCCTGAATGCGTTGATGCTGCTCGCGATAGGTTCGGTCGATCACGAGGCTCGTCGCATGGGGCCCCTTCGTCTGGACCAGCCAACCTTGCTCCGTGTGGGTCAAAACGAGGTCGGCGACCACGGCCGGGGCCGACGACCCTGAGTTCCCCGAGGAGTACGGAGCATAAGTCTCCCCCGGATAGGGTTGAAGCGACCGAATCCGCTCGACTGCCGCCTCAATAACCTCCGGCGTCACCTGGAATCGGCGGGACAGAGCGCGAAACTGACCTTTCAGGAAGTCGTCGAAATGATCTCGAAGGATTTTTCGCGCCAAGCGGGACTCCAAGCTCGAGTCGGACTGGAGTTGGAGAACGAGACAGTCTTGGACGCTCCAAGCCCCGACCCCGAGCGGCTCGCAGTGACGAACCGCATCGACCACCAGCTCGACATCCTCCAGAAGCGCTTGCGTCGCCAAGGCCATCTCTTCGATCGACGACTCGAAGTACCCTCTCCGATCCACGCAGCCGACGACGAACTCGATCAAGCTCGGTGCGACTCCCGGCAGACGAGTTCGAACCTGAGCCACCAAATGGTCATGGAGGCTGGCTTGACTTGGCGCAAGATCGAGCCAGTCGAACTCGTCGGCATCTTGGGGGAGCGAGCGTCGAAATTCGTAATCCTCGCTGCCCGCTTTTAGCTCGCACGGCGCGACCGCTTTCAGAATCGACTCATCGGCGAGCGGCTCATCGTCATCCAGCCGATCGAGAGCGGGATTCTCCGCGAGCTCCGATTCGATCGCCGCTTGAAGCTCGGCCTGGCCCAACTGAAGCAACTGAGCTTTCAGGAGCACACTCGGCGAGACCCGGACCTGAAGCCCCACTCGCGTTTCTTGTCGATGTCGAAATCCGCTGTTCACGACCGCACACCCTCCATGATCGGCCCGAAGACCTGAATCCATCATCGGAACCGGCGGCAGCGGAATTCCCGGGGACGATTGCCAGAGTTTTGGGGCCAGCCCAGAAAACCCAAGCCCCCAGGAGCGAGGCTCCTGAGGGCCGAGAGAGGCTCCAATACGGAGTCTTAGAACCGATAACCGACCGAAATTCCGATCTGGTTCGCCTTCGAGTTGTTCGCCGAATCGCTAATCAAGAATCGGAATTCGCTGAAGATATTCGGGCCGAACTCATAGCCAAAGCCGGCTTGACCCGCAATGGTCGTCTTCGCCGTGGTGATGTCCAGGAACACGACCCCGACCCCACCGAACAGGTAGGTTCGACCCTTGCCATCCACGCCGGTGTTCGAATAGAACTTCTGATTGATCAAGATCGGGAACATGTTGCCTTTGGCCCCGCTGCCGCTCTTGCCCAGCCAGTCGATCGAGAGATAGGTTTGAGACCCTTTGAAAAATTGGGTCAGGAAGTGATAGTCGATGCCAACCCCGATGAGAGTGTTGGTCAGGTCGCGCGTGGCGTTGTCCAGCGGGTAGGCCAGGTTCACGCGGAACGAAAGGTTGGCCGGCTGCAGATCGAGTGGGCTCGATTGCGCCTGGGCTGCTGCCGAAATGCCGACCAAGCCGGCAAGAATCCAGAATCGCTTCATGCTGTATATCCTCCTCAAGCGGGCAGCTAGCCACCCGCGCTCCGTGGAGCGTCCCTGCATTTTACTGACCTGGGACGAAAAGGTCAAATCAGAACGCTCGGTATACTCAAAACTTCATGCCGGAGCTGCTTTTTGAACTCGGAGTCGAAGAATTACCGGCTTCGGCGGTGCGTCGAGCGAGTGCTCAACTCGCCGAGGAGATCGTTCGGCGGCTCGAAGAGGCCCAACTTTCCTCGACCGGGGTCACCTCCCTCAGCACACCCCGGCGGCTGATCGTTGGGATTGCCGAAGTCCCAGCCCGGCAAGAAGACTCTTCCAAGGACATCCGGGGGCCCGGGCTCAAGGCCGCGTTCGGTCCCGACGGTCAACCCGCGCCGGCGCTGCTCGGATTTTGTAAGAGCCAGGGCGTCGATCCGTCCGAAGTCCGCACCGAGGGCGACTATGTCTGGGTGACCAAACTCGTTCCCGGGAGAGCCACCCTCGAAGTCCTCGCCGAACTGCTGCCATCAGCGGTCCGCGCTCTGACCTTCGACAAAACCATGCGTTGGGGCGAGCAGAGGATGCGCTTTGCCCGTCCGATTCGGTGGATTTTGGCCTCCTTTGGGGGTGAACTCGTTTCCTTCGAGATCGAAGGGATTCCGGCCGGCCAGGAGAGTCGGGGGCATCGCTTTAACTTCCCCGAGGCTTTTTCCGCTTCGGATTTCGAGACCCTGGTCCGCGAGCTCCGGTCCCGCCAAGTGGAGCCAGACCCGGGTCGACGCGAGACCATGATCCGGGATGGAGCCGCGCGAGTCGCCACTCAAGGCACGCCCGACCTGAAGCCCGAACTGGTCGAGGAGAACGTCTTCCTTACCGAATGGCCCGTGGCCCTCGAAGGGGAATTTCGCGAGGAATATCTGGAACTGCCCGACGCGGTCTTGGAGACGGCGATGGCCAAGCACGAGCGGTTCTTTCCGATTCGGCTTTCGGACGGCTCGTTCACCAACCGATTCATCTCGATCCGCAATGGGGGCGTGGATGAGGTCGTTCGGCAAGGCAATGCTTGGGTCCTGAACGCTCGATTCAACGATGCCAAGTTCTTTTTCGATCAGGACCATCGCCACCAGCTCGATGACTTCTTGGCGATGACCGAGCGGATGACTTTCCAAGAAAAGCTCGGCAACGTCCGCCAACGAGCCGACCGCCTGGCCCCGCTCGCAGCCGCGTGGGCTCAAGCGACCGATGCCTCCGAAGAAGAGGTCGAATGGGCGAGGCAAGCCGGGCTATATGCCAAAGCCGACCTCAGCACGGGTCTGGTCAGCGAGCTCGCCTCGCTCCAAGGCGTCATTGGCGGTGAATACGCCCGGCGCGAGGGGTTCCCCGAGCCCGTCGCTCAGGCGATCTCGGCCCACTATCACCTCGACGCGGTGTCAGATTGGAGCGCCCCCGGCGGGCGCACAGCGGTCCGCCTGTTGGCGGCCGACCAACTCGACAAGCTGATCGGCTACCTCGGACTGGGATTGGAGCCGACCGGCTCCTCCGACCCTTACGGTCTTCGCCGGGCAGTGACCTTCCTTATCGAGGCGGCGTGGCGCTGGCCCGACCGGTGGCCAGCTCTCAGCGCAGTCTTGCCCGTCGGGCTCAGGCTTTATGCCGACCAAGGGCACTCCTTTGAGTCCGAGTCGATCCTGAAAAGCCTGGAGTCAATTTTCCGGGGGCGATATGAGGCGCTCCTACCGGACGTTCGCTACGACGTTCGAGCCGCCGCCATCGTCCCCGGCGAGGGGGCGAGCCTCGACGATCCCCAAGTCGTCCGAAAGCGGTGCCAACTCATGACCCAGCTGGCCGAAGAGCCCGCCTGGATCCAAACGATGACCCGGCCCTCCAACATCGTCCAGGCAGCCGTTCGGAAAGGCGAATTCACACTGCCCGCCAAGTCGTCGGCGACCGTCTTAGCGAGCATCTCGCCCAGTTCTCTCGACTCCGGCGAAGGGGAAACCCTCCGCCAGGCTGCTCTCCGAGCCCAAGAGGACTTCATGCGAGCCTGGGAGGCCGACGAACTGGCGGCGATGTCGACCGCCTTGCAGTCTCTTCTCGGCCCGATCAATGGATTCTTTGAATCGACCATGGTGATGGCGGAGGACCCCTCCGTGCGTCATGCCCGGCTCACTCTTGTCGCCGGGGTGAGTCAGTTCTTGAGTCGCTGTGGTGACTGGAGTCAGATCGTCCTCGAAGAGGCTCCCGAAGCCAACCCGAAATGATCTCCCCTCAGGCCGAATGCGAGATTTTGGCGATCGCCGAAGCCTATTTGGAGTCAGAAGTGAGGCCGAACGCGGCCGCCCTCGACTCCGAACCCGAGGCGCTTCGTCGGGCCCTTCATGGGCTCGCCGAGCGGGAACTCCTGGCGTTGCGACGCCCCGAAGTCTGGGGCGGCCCTGCCTTGAGCGACCTGGGAGTCCGCACGTTTCAAGAAGCGGTCGCGCGGAGCTCGGGGGCGTTGGCCTTCTTGCAAACCCAACACCAAAGCGCCGCCGGAATGATCGCCAAATCCACGAACGCCGAACTTCAAGCGGCGACGTTGCCCAAGATGGCAAACGGGGAGCGCCTCATCGGGATCGGCTTCAGCCAACTTCGTCGCTCCGGTCCGCCTTTGATGCAAGCCACCCCCGAACCCGGCGGTTATCGACTTCAGGGCCATGTCCCTTGGGTCACGGGATTCGGCTTTTTCCCCGAATTCTTGATCGGGGCCTCGTTGGAGACCGGCGAATCGGTTCTTGGCCTTGTTCCTTTTGTCCCCGCGCGGTCGCCGGATGGAGGAGAAATCCAGTTTTCTCCCCCGATGCGGCTGGCGGCGATGGAGTCGGCGCAGACTGTCACCGCCGACCTGACCCGTTGGTTCTTGCCCCATGAAGCGGTCGTCTTTGTCCAGCCCGCCCGCTGGATTCAACTCAACGACCAGATCAACATCACCCTTCAAGGTTGGTTTGCGATGGGATGCACGCGAGGCTCTCTCGACATTCTGGAGGAGGCAGCCCAGAGAAAGAAGAACCAGGCGATCGGGCACGCGGCAGAGTCTTTGCTCCAGGAGTGGGAGGAGCTTCGCCACCAACTCCTCCAAGCTCAGGCGGGATCCGAAGAGACGACCCAAGAGCGGCTCGAACTGCGGGCCTGGGCGATTGAACTCTGCGTCCGAGCCGCTCACGCCGCCATCGCCGCGACCGGCGGCTCGGCCAATTCGGCGGGCCACCCCGCGCAACGGCTCTTTCGAGAGGCCCTCGTCTATACGGTCTCGGCTCAAACCGAGCCCATCCAAACCGCCACTCTGGACCGCCTGATTCAACGCCAGGGCCCACGAATCTCGACGCTGTGATACAATATCAATCCGCACCGCACGTATGGAAGGTGACAGTCCGAGTTTGGGTCTGATAGGTTGGGTCATCAGCGTCGTGCTGATTTTCGGGAACGCATTTTTTGTTGCCGCCGAATACGCGCTGGTCACCTCGCGGCGCAGCCGGGTCGAGACCTTGGCCAAACAAGGGAAAAAAGCCGCCCAAGTTTTGCTGTCGGCGACTCTAAATCTGCCCCAATACGTCGCCGGGATTCAGATCTGGATCACCTTTTGCAGCATCGGCATCGGTGCGATCACCGAAGCTCAGTTGACGGCGGTTCTTTCGACCGTCCTCGATCCGGTAGCGGGTCGGATCGTCAGCGTTATGGTGTCCCTCCTCATCGTCACCCTGATTCTTGTGGTGGTGGGGGAACTGGTCCCCAAATACATCGCGCTTGAGCATCCAGAAAGATCGGCGATTCTGCTCATTCGCCCCTTGCGATTCTTCGTCGTCATGATGGCTCCGCTCGTGTGGCTCGTCCAGCGGCTCGGCAAAGCGATCTTGCTGCTGTTCGGCATCCGAATGGGAAGTTCCACCGACATGAGCGTCTCGAAAGAGGAACTCCTGCTCCTCGTCCGAGCCGGAGGCGACGAGGGGATGCTGGAGCAGACCCATTCGACCATGCTTCAGCGAGCGCTCAAGTTCGACGTTTTGGATGCCGCCGACATCATGGTCCATCGCCTCGATATCCAGTGGCTCGATCTCGAGACACCCCGCGACGAAGTCCTCGCGAAAATCGGCAAGATCGGGCACAGCCGAATTCCAGTTTGCCGAGGCGATATCGACGAAATCGAAGGGGTGCTCTATGTGCAAGACCTTCTTCGACACTGGTCAGACCCGGATTTCGACCTCCGAAGCTTGCTTCGACCGGTGGAGGCGGTCCCCGAAAACCTCTCGATCAACAAGATCATCAACCGGATGCGGGACGCCAAATCTCAGATCATCATCGTGATGGACGAGTACGGCGGAACAAGTGGGCTCATCACGCTCGAAGACGTCATCGAGGAGGTCTTTGGCGAGCTCGAAGACCAGATCGAGAGCGAGCGCCCACCCATCGAGCGAGTCTCGACGCACCGACTCTCCGCCCGGGCCGAGGTTCGCCTGGACGAGCTGTTTGATTTTCTGGGAGTCTCAACCGAGGGCGAAACCGAGACGGACACGCTCGCTGGGGTTGTGCAAAATCAGCTCGGGCGTCTGCCGAAGCTGGGCGATCGAGTGACCATGCCGTTTGGCGACGTCCGAGTCGAAAACATGGCGCGTCGACGCATCACGAGGGTCTCGATCTTCCTCAAGCCGTCCTCCTAAAATACGCCATACTCCGGCCATGGTCAACGTTCAGTGGCAAGGTGACATGCGGTTTCAAGCGACTTCGGTGGAGGGCACCTCCTGGATGATGGATGCTTATCCCGAAGAGGGTCAAGTTGGCGCCGGACCGACTCCTGTCCAGGCGCTCGTCGCGAGTGTCGCGGGGTGCATGGCGATGGACGTCATTTCGATCTTGCAGAAGAAGCAGCAGAAAGTGACAAGTTATCGCATCGACCTGGAGTGGGAGCGCGGACCCGAAGGCGTCTATCCACGCCCCATCACCCAACTCACCCTTCGCCACGTCTTCGCAGGAGAGGGCCTCGATCCGACCGCTGTCCATCGGGCCATTCAGCTGAGTGACGAGAAGTACTGCACCGTCATGGCGACGCTGCGGGTCTGCCCGAGCTTTGAAACCGTCGTCGAGATCCAGTAAAGTGCGGCGATGAGCGAATCTGTTGGCAAGGTCGTTTGGACCGATCTCACCGTCCCGAATGCCCATGAGGTGCGAGAGTTCTATCAAGCCGTGGTCGGATACCAGTTCCTCCCCGAACCGATGGGGGACTATGAGGATTATCACCTGATCCCTCCGGGCGCCCCGCTTGAGGTCGGGAATTCGGTCCTGGGGATCTGCCACGCACAAGGGATGAATGCTCAGATGCCCCCGGCCTGGTTGATTTACCTTTCGGTGGCCGACCTAGCTGAAGCCCTGGCCCGAGTGGTTCAGCATGGGGGTCAAATCCTCTACGGCCCGCGCATGATGGGAGCCGAGGGATTCGCGTGTATCCGCGACCCAGCCGGAGCCGTATGCGCTTTGTACGGGCCTTACACACCCCCAGTCTAACCTTCCCCATCATCCCCCCGAATGGTCGTCCCCCGGGTAATCTCTCGGCCCTCATGAGCCTGCCTGATCTTCGCGCCTACGCCGACCACTTTGCGAAATGTGGCTACGATGAGGAACTGCTGAGCGCCGTCGGCGAGCCGCTCCAAAGCGGGTTCATGAAGCGAAGCCGAGTCGAGTGGCCCGAGGAGACGTCGGAGTCGGCGCGCACGTTGCTGTCTCTGTTCGCTCTCTTCTTGCCTCAATCCGAGGCGGCGCTCCAGCAAGCTCTCGCCCCGCTCTCGCTCGATCCGCTGCTTGAGGCGGGTCTTGTTCAGCGAGACGGCGACCACGTGCTCGCCCTGCGGTCGATCGTGCCCTTTCACGGCCGATGGGTCGTATGCGATCCCTTTCCCTTTGCCGAGCAGCCGATCCCGACCGACTACGTGCTTCCCCCTTCGAATGGGACGCGAATCGCGGCTTGGACGACCGTTTTTCGTTCCGGCGGGGTCGCCTGGGACCTGGGGACAGGCCAAGGCGCTCAGGCAGTCCAACTCGCCGCCGAAGGGATGCAGGTGATTGCCAGCGACATCACCGACCGGGCGTTGCAGTCCGCAAAGCTCACCGCGAGCCTGAACGGCCAGCCCCAGATCGAATGGCGACAGGGCAGCTTCTTAGAGCCCTTTGGCGACGAGACCGCGGATGTTATCGTCAGCAACCCTCCCTTTGTGATCACGACCGGGCAAGGAATTCCCGGCCTGTCCGCCCAATCGGGAGCTGATTCAGGGTCGGATTCGGGGCCGGATTCAGCGGTCGAGCAATTGGCTCGCGAGCTCCCCCTCCGGCTTCGGCCAGGCGGCTGGATGACCATGCTCGCGTCTTGGTACCAAGACGATGAAAAGGACTGGACGGCCCGACCTCGGGCTTGGCTGAAAGATTCGGGCTGCAACTGTTGGATCGTCCTCTTAAGCCAGACCGAGCCCGCGCGATTTGCCGAGGAGATGCGCTCGCTCCCCGGCAACGGGGATTTTGATCCGGTCGCTTGGGCCCAGCTCATTCGCGAACTGAAGATGAAGCAGATCTGCTACGGGCTCATCCTCTGCCAAAAGGCCGAGGGGCCGGGCTGGTTCCGGTGCGAAGCGATTCCTGCCCTCACCCTCCGCCAGGCCCACCAGGGCCAAATCGAGCGAGTCTTCGCCAACACCCAGCAGATGTACTCCGGGCTTTCGGCCCAGCAAAGCCTCAAGCGACACTTCCGGCGGGTGGAGGATATTCAGATTCTCCGAAAAGGACCCCAAGCCCAAATTCAGCACCAGAACGGGTTTGCCCTGCCGATCAACTGCTCGCCTGGGCTCGCTGAGGCGATCCTGAAGTGGAGCCCCGACAAGTGGCCGGCCGAAATCCTGGGCCCGTTCATCCCTTCACAAGATGAGCAAAAGGCCCTGATGGGACTGCTCTTTCGCAACGGATACTTAGAGCTCGTTTAGATCACGGTCTTTTGCAGGTAGCCATCGCCCTTTTCCGGTCGGATCGGCTTGATCGCGCTGACCTGCTTCACGTCCAGGTCGATCAGCTTGAGCCAGTCTTCGAGCCCGTCCGACTGCGGGAAGATCTCGTTCTCTTGATACTCTTCTCGAATCGAGTCCTCGACATCCCGGATCGAAAGGCCGTGCTCGACTCCTGGCTCGGCGATGCTCCGCCGAATCGCTTTGTCCTTCGCCCGGTCAACCACCGATTTGAGAAGGGCTCCGCTGACAAAGTCTTTCCAGTACATCGTCTGAGTCGATCCGTTGCGGAAGAACACCTTCAGGAATTCGGTCGACGACTCTTCACGCCACAGGGCTTGGATGCCAGCTTCCAAAAGAGCTTTGCGCGCGCAGGACTCTTCGCCCTCGAATTCGGCCAATAAGCTCGGGTCGATCGGCAAACTCTCCTTCAGATAGATCGATAAGATCGTGCGGCTAGAGTCGCGATCCGGACGTGCGACCTTGACCTTCCGGTCGATGCGCTCGGGTCGTAAGATCGCCGGATCGATGTAATCGGGCCGATTGGAGGTCAAGATCAAGACCACATTCTCAAGTGAAACGAGGCCATCCATCTCGGCGCAGAATTGCGGGACCACCGTATTGCTGATGTTCAGCCAGCGACCACTCGACCGAGTTCGAAGGATCGATTCGGCTTCGTCCATAAAGATCACCACCAGACGACCTTCTTGAGCCTTGCGGCGGGCCGTTTCAAAGATCTCGCGGACCATTCGCTCGGTCTCGCCCAGCCACATGTTCAGAATCTTGGGGCCCGAGATGTGCATAAAGTACTCGCGCACCGGCTTGCCCGCCCGCTCCCCATAAGACTGAGCGAGGTTGTAGGCGATCGCCTTGCCCAGCAAGGTCTTTCCGCAGCCAGGAGGACCGTAAAGGAGCACGCCCTTGATCGGCTTTTTGTCGAATCGGGCATAGAGCTCGGGGTAGAGCATTGGGTGCTCGATGGTCTCTCGGACCAACTGAATCGCCTCATCCTGGCCGCCGATGCTCGACCAAGGAGTCTCGGGGACCTCTTCGACGAAGTAGTCCTGGACCTCGGCTCGCTCGAAATGCTCGACCGCGAGACGCCCGCTCGGCTCGATGCGAACCTCGTCGCCGACTTTGATATCCGCTTTAGTAAGCCCTTCGCTCCGATGGACGAGTCGGCCCATCGAGCCGGGGCCTTCTTGTCCGACTCGAAGTCGACCATCAACCAGCAGCTCCGACACCTTGACCAGCATCCCGCCCGGATGCGCCGGCAAAAAGCCGACAACGCCATAGGCTTCGTTCAAAAGAACCCGAGCCCCCGGCACCATCTCGGCTCGGTCAAGCTTGGGGTCCACGAGCGCGACATACTCGGTCTCGCCGAGCGCAATGAGGACCTTGTCATCCTCCAGCGGGCGCAGAAATACCCCCAGGCGATTGGCGGGACTGGTCAACTTTTCGTAGGCCGCTTCAAATTCGGCAAGGGCCTCGGCCTGCTGACGCCGGGCCAACTCCATCTGCTCCAGTTCTTGGCGCATCGCGGCCACGTAGTTTTGAATCTTCGGGTCGGCAGGAGCCTGTTCGGCAATTCGATCCAAGATCTGGTGGGACAATTCTGATTCGGGCATCGTTGCCTCTTCCTACGCGAGAAGACGGGCCAAAGATCGGTGCGAATTCGGGAAATTGGGCGGCGGCCCCCCGAATCAGGCGACGGCGACGCCCGCCAGTCCGGCGAAGGCTTCGATCGTCGTCTCGGCGATGGAGCGAAAGAGGTCTTCTCCGACCGGCCCAAGGGCCGCCATCGTCCGCTCGCCCTGGGCGTCGGCCACCGTCCCCGCGACCGACACAAGCCTCTCGCTTTCGGGCCCCTGAATGAGGGCAACTTCGGCGATCTGAATGACGACGCCTTTGACCGCCCGTTCCAGCGCCCGAGCGGTGGCGCGGGCCACCGATTCGGCGACGGGTCGAGAACCCGGGACATCGACCCCGGTAAAGATGGCCCCTTCGTGGCGAAGCCCGACGGTGCTCGGCGCATTGGACGGAAACTCGCCCGCCGACACCATGAGAAGGCTGGGCAGTGGCATCGACCCCTCGCTCCCGACACTTGTTGGCTCGGGATCGGAGTGAGTCGGGCTTTCTGGGGTTGGCTCAGGCACACTCGTCTTCTTTCGCTCGAGCTTTTTGGCGAGACAGTCGCGGCTGGCCAAGTTGATCAGCGAGTCGAGCGTAGCCGCGACGTGGACGTTCTCGCGCTCGCGCCCGCGCCGCCCCCCGAAAACGCCGATGCTCCAAGTGACGGGCTCTGGCAGATCGTCGATCGGAATCTTGAGCATCCGGTCGTTGAGCGTCGTCACCAAGGCGTCCACGCTGGCCCGACTTCGGATGCTACCGATCGCGAACTCGTCGCCTCCATAGCGAACCAAAAGGTCGGTTCCCGGCTCGATGTTCTGCTTCAAAAAGTCCGCAATATAACGAAGAATACGGTCTCCGACGATGTGCCCATACTTTTTGTTATATTCGCCAAAGTCGTCGAGATCGACGAAGACGATGGTGATCTCTTGGCCTTCGGTCAGTTGCTCGACGCCCCACTCTCGGAGCGCATCGCTCCAAGAGAGATTGGTGAGCGGGTCCCAGCTCCGGGCGAGCTCGCGCAGCAACATCGTCGAGGTCACGACGCCCAACAAGTGGTGATGCTCATCGACCACCGGTGCCCACTCGAACGACTTTTGGGTGAACAGCTCGGCCACGCGACGGATCGGCATTGTTGCCGGAATCTCGGCCGGAACCGGGATCATCACGTCACGAACCCGAAGCGACTCCGCGGCCCCCACGAGCTGCTCGTATGTAATGATGCCTACAAGATGATCTCCGTCGAGCACCGGCACGGCAGGCACCTGGTGTCCCTTGAGGAGGTGGACTGCCGAAGACACCTGGTGGAGTGGGTTCACCCAAACCGGCGTGAGCTTCAGGTCGCGGATCGTTCGCATAGGTTCGCGGAAAGTTATGATCACTATACAGAAGGCGGGACGCAGGACAGCCCGGCAAACGTGCGGGCTTTTCTGCGTCCCAGACGGCTCAAGGGCCTATAGCGATTCCAATAACGCTCGTTCCATTTTCTCCACTTCGAATTCAAGGTCGGATTTAGAAGCCAATGCTTGGGCGACATCGGCAGTGATGCGATAGGCCTCGCCGGGGTGCAACCCGAAGACCTGAGCGGTCTCGGCCTCGCTCAATCCGATCCGGTGTAATACAAGATAGACGGATAATGCGCGGCCCCAGGTGGGCTCTAGGGACCTTTGGGCCTGACGCGAGGTGCTTTCCAACAAGAAATCCTTGAGATCCCATCCGTCCCGGCTCCCCCAATAACTCTTCAGAGTGCCGAGCGCTCGCAGCACATCGGGCCGGTCGGTCCAATCCGACTGGATCAGCTTCAGGTGCTGAAGTGCCCCGAGCAGGGTCCGCGCATTGCCTTCGACGCGCTGGGCCAGGAGATTCAGGAGCTGAGGCGCGAGGACCAGTCCCTCGGTCGAGGCGAGTTGCCGAACCACCAGACTTCGCTCGGCCAAGCTCGGCTCTTCGATGCCGACGACCGTCCAATCGCGATAGTAAGGCAAGAAGCCTCGGATCGATCGGGCGCCGGCCTCTTCGTTGAAACTGAGGAGTGTCGGGAGCCCCGAGCGGACGCGCCGGTCGAGAACTGTCCGGACTTGCTGTCGCAAGCGCGTCCGACCGAGTGCTTCTTGAACATCGTCGAGGATGAGAGGGACGCTGGCATCGGTTCGCCCTTGGTCGAGGAGTTCGCGAGCGGGGCGAACCGGAACCGGGACCCCTCGCTCTCGCGAGATCGACTTGGCGGTGGCCTCCAGGACGTGAGTCTTTCCCCACCCGCTCGGGCCGACCACGGCGACAAAGGTCTGGAGCCCCCCTGCCAAGAGCAAGCAGGCTTCCACCGCCTTGGCGTTGGAAGGCAACGCCGCAATGGAGTGAAAGCCAGCTCGATCTCGCTCTTCGAGTGCCTGAGAGAGGCGTTGTTTAGCCACTCCCCCAAATTTCACCAGCGCTTCATCGATGGCGATTTCTTGCATTTTCAACCCCACAAAAACCCGAGCTTCGGACCCCTGTTGAACACCCCTCAGGAGCGGCGTTCAATACGTCCTCAGCACCTCCATCGTGACCGAATCGGGGGGCCAGATGCCACGCCCGAGTGCTGGACTTTTCCACTATTTGTGCACAATCTTGGGCCAGGCGGTGGAGTAATCAAAGTTTGGGCTGTGGTTGGGGGTGTGGCACGAGGTGCAGGCCGACTCACCCACCTTGGGGAGCGGATTTTTTTCGGGGTCTTGGGCGTGCTTGGCCGCCGGTCCGTGGCAGCTCTCGCACCCCACGTTCGCCAGATCGGGTGTTTTGGCTCGACTTTGGAACCCGCCCTTGCGGTCGAGCGCGACCACATGACAACCCGTACAGTCGGGGTCCGGATCCGACCCATCTTTTTCAAGAGTTTGAAGGGCCCGCGCATGACGCGACTCAGACCAGACCTGATGGGCCTGGGCGTGGCAACTCATGCAGGCCGAAGTTCCTGCGAACGCCTCGCTGGGCGCTCGGGGAACTCGGTCGAGAAGATTCTCTTCGGCGACCCGCCGTTGGTAGCTCGCATAAATACGCTGGACGCCAGGCTCATCGCGAAACTCGGGCGACAACAATTGCGCTTCGAGGCGGCCCCAGGCCCGGGCCGACCTTTGCCAAGGCAAGATGAGGAGCGCCTTGCCCTTTTCACCCCCAGTCACGATCTGGGTCGAACCTTCGCGCGGGGCCGGGCCTGAAATCGAGTTTGAGCCCGAGCGATAGACCACAACGCCCAGCTCGGGGACCTCTCGGGCCACTTGGCGGGCCTCTTCCTCGCGCCCCTCGAACAGGAGCACCGGCACGAGTGAGCGCGGCGTCGCCTCGTCCACGATCCGACGGGCGACTTCGACGGGAGTCGGCATGCGGCCCCCGGCGACTTGGACCGACGTCGAGCTCAGCGGGCTCCAAGCTCCGATGAGGAACGACCCCGAGCGGACGGTGTCCCGGATCGGAACATCGTCGACCGCTCGGCCTGAGCTAAGGAGAAGTCGATCTCCCGAAAGCCGGCTTGCGCTCGCGAGCACCCCGACGCCGAGCCGAAGTTCGCGGTCTGTGAGTTGAATCGCATGGACCCCCATTTGGCGGAGGGCCTCGCTCGCAGTTTCGAGCTTTATCACGTCTTGGCGGCCCTCTTGGAGAACGATTCCGCCGGATTGGACAAAAGTCACCGCACCTCGGCGCCGCAGCCTTTGGATCGCATCGGACATCCGACGAATCCCGCCGGTCATCGGCTTGACACACCCGCACGGCGAAAGATAGCCGTCGAATCCCCCGGCGATCACAAGCCACTCGGTTTCACGCACCATGGGTCGACCTGAAGCCCCAGGCGGAGGCGCGGATGGCGGCGAAGACGGCGGCGAAGATGGGGGCCAAAACGCTCCGCAAACGACGAGACTCGCCGCCAGAACGCAGACCTTAGCGGATGATTTGGGCCGAAACTCGAAACGGAATCTTCGGTTGCTTGGGATCATCGGTCACCACGGTCAATTCGGCTGAAAACGGACCCAATTCGGCTTTGCCATCAAACTGCACCACGATCTTGAAGGTATCTCCCGCGCCAGTCGATTCGGCAAAGGCCTTAATCGAAGACGAACTGGACTCGACTCGCACGACCCGGAACGGTTGCCCCGGGCGCGCCACAACCCCCCAAGCCCGAGTGGGGACTGGCTTCAGTTGCCCCAGATACAGGTTCTCCGGAGACATCAGAATCCCTTTCTGCGCGAAAAAAGACCCTTCGAGAGTCGGGAACATCTCGTTGTCGGTGTGAACCACAATGCTGAAAACAGTTCTTCCTGGCGGAATGTCGGCTGGAAGCTTGAGATCCAGCTTCAAACCCTCGCGGGGCAAAGCCGGATCGCCGAGCTCAGGGTCGGCCAGGTTGCCTTTCCAAGGGCTGCTCGAAATTTCGGCAGGCAGGCCGCGGACCTCGATCTTTTTGATCTGGAACTTGCGCTCGGGGTTGAGCGCGAGATAGACCGAGCCCTCGGCACCTTGGTCCCCGACGATCCAGGCTTGCCCTTGCTCGCGAAGAAATCGAAAGGCGGGCTCCGATCGAAGTTTGACCGGGATGATGCGCAAGGAGGCCTCGGGGTCGTTCGAATAGACCAGCAAATTTTTGTGGAGATTGCCGGGAAATTCGAGCGTGTCCACCCAGGCTTGAACGACGGCGCTGCCTCCGGGCTCGAGGGTCGAGGGCGCTTGGACTCGCAAGCAGCCACAATCGGGGACCACTCGGAGCTCCAAAATGGCATCGCCCGGGTTCGAAACAAGAAAGCTGAACGGCACCACATCGCCCTGGGGTGCGCGGTCTTTGATCAGTTCGCGAGTGTCCAAGGCGAGCTGAGGGCGAGCGAGTTGAAAGGTTCGCTTGGCTTGGATCGCCTGGCTCATTTGGCGCCGAAGCGCTTGAATCCGCTCAACAATGGCCACTTCGCGACTTTGGACCGTGTTGAGGGCCGGGTAGGGGACCTCCATCCGGTTGGTGGCGGCTCGGAGAATTTTGGTTCGTTCCAGCCCGAGCGCTTGAGCGATGGCGAACATGACTTCGTTCGTGATGTCGCGAGCTTCGACGCTGATCTTTCGCTCCGTCCGGCTCAGGGCGAGGACACCTTCGACCCACGGCCCAGGGCCTGGACTGTTGAAGAAATAGACCGCTCCGGCGGGCCCGCTCGTATCGGCGTTCGCCGGCAATGAAGCCGCAAAGCTTAGCTTGAGCGCGCCTGGTTTGCCGATCGAGACCCGAATGCTCGGCAACTCGGATTCCCAGGCGGCGATGGCGGCGTCACGAGCTTGCCGCAACTCGGCTTTTCGCACGGCCGGCACCGCCGAATCGTCCCATTCAAGCTTGAAATCCATCGTCGGAATTCGCGCGAGGGCCTTTTCTGCCTCAGGAAACTTGCCCAAGCTGATCAATTCTTGCACCCGGTAAGCCGACTCTTGGAAGGCCCGCGTGGTGCCTGGGGGAATCGACGGCCGAGGAGAAGGCTGGAGCGCCAGGGTCAGAATCAGTGCGGTCAGCATAAGGGGTGAGAGAGCTTCAGCGTACCTGGTTGGGTGAAAGCACGAGTCGGACTCGTAGGAACCGTTACCATGTTCAAGAAAGACGGGCTTCGTGGATTCCGGTTTTGGTTTCTTGCCGCCGCCCTTTACAATGTGGTTTGGGGGGTCGCCGTGATCTTCTTTCCAGGAGCGATCTTTGAGGCGGTGGGCATCGCCGCCCCGAATTACCCTTCACTCTTCCAATGCATCGGCATGATGGTGATGGTGTATGCCCTGGGCTACTGGTATCTCGCCATCGACCCGATCCGATTCGCCCCTTTTGTCTGGATTGGCCTGCTCGGGAAGACCTTTGGGCCTCTGGGGTTTCTGATGGCGGCCGCCCAGGGTGAATTGCCGTGGGCCTTCGGCTGGACGATCGTTTTGAACGACCTCATCTGGTGGCCCGCGTTTTGGGCGTTCGCGTGGCGGTACGCACGCCAACCGATTTCTCCGAGTCCAGAGCCCCCGGCTTAGCAAAAATTTGCCCCACGGGGTTCAGCATGGGTACACTGGCGGTTCCTGATTCTTTGGAAGGACCGAACTAGACAACCCGTGATCATCATGAACGACGAAACAACGACCCCGACGAACGAGCAGCCTGTGGCGCCGGAACCGACGGCCCCCACTGCAGAAGCTGCTCCTGAAGGGGCCCCGACGACCCCCGACGTGCCAGTTGCAGAGGTTGCACCTGCCGCCGAAACGACCCCTCCCGAAGCTCCGGTGGTAGAGACCGCCGCGACTCCGGCACCTGAACCGGCTCCGACTCCAGCCCCTGCACCAGCCCCGGCCCCTGCACCAGCCCCGGCCATGGCCGCGGCAGACGATGCGATGCTCTTCGAGCAAGCGATGGCCGAACTCGATGGAACGAGTGAAGGCACCGCCGACTCGTCGTATCGCAAGCTGAATCGGGGTGACAAGGTCGAGGCGACCGTCATCCAAGTCGAAAAGAACCAAGTTTTCGTCGATCTGGGGACGAAGTCCGAGGGCGTTGTGCCGCTGGCTGAACTCAGCGACGCAAATTTGGAGACGGCGGTGGGCGTGGTCCAGCCGGGCGACAAGATCATGGTCGTCGTCATTCGGCCCGAAGGTCGCGAGGGCAACCCGATCGTTTCGAAGCGGAAGGCCGATTTTGAAGATCGCTGGGTGACGATTGAAGAGCAGTTCAACTCGCAAGAGACGATCAAGGCGCAGGTCATCGACCGCGTCAAGGGAGGCCTCGTGGTCGACATCGGAGTCCGTGGATTTGTCCCGGCGACTCATGTCGGCAGCGGCAAGTTGCGAAACATTGAGAAGTACGTCGGCCAGACGATCGACCTGAAAATCATCGAACTGGATCGAGATCGCAAGAAAGTCGTTCTGAGCAATCGGCAAGCCGAAGAAGAGCGACGCGAAGAGATCAAGAACACCTTGTTCAGTAAGGTCAAAGCAGGAGCGGTTCTCGAAGGAACCGTTCGTCGCCTCACCGAGTACGGCGCCTTTATTGACCTCGGCGGGATCGATGGCTTGCTCCACATCAGCGAAATGAGCTGGATGCGGATCAACCACCCGCGAGAGGTCTTGAAGGAAGGCCAAAAGATCAACGTGATGGTCTTGCGGCTCGACCCAACCAACAGCAAGATCAGTCTGGGCCTGCGGCAAGTTTTGCCCGATCCTTGGAACCTCATTCGAGAAAACTACAAGATCGGCCAGAAGATCACCGTCACCATCGGGCGCTTGGTTCAAAACGGCGCCTTCGTCAAGCTGCCCGAAGGGGCCGAGGCGTTTATGCCAGTCAGCGAGATGGCGAATCGCCGGATCAACAAGCCGAGCGAGGTTCTCGAAGAGAATCAAGAAGTCGAAGCGACCATCATCGACTTGCGACCCGACGAGCGCCGCATGGTGCTCAGCATCAAGTCGGGAGCAGCGGACTACTCTAGCCAGCCTCAACAAGGTTACGGCTACGGCGGTCCTGTCGGATACGGCTCGGAGATGGACGACATGAATCGCAAGGGTGGAGGCCCCCGAGGCGGCAAGGGCGGTAAGAAGGGCCGCGGCGGACGTCGGGACGACGACTATGAGGACGGGCCGATCATGGGCCGAGTTCCGACCGGCGGCGCGACGATCGGCGAGCGACTCGGGATGCTCAAGGGACTGGTCACTCGGACCGATGACGACGATGTGGAAGATTCGGCCGACTCCAGCAAAGACAGCTCGGCAGAGTAACTCGAAGAACTGATGGACCCAACACGAAGGCGGCTCGCAGCGATGCAAGCCGCCTTCGCTCTTACTGCAAGGAGGAACGCTTGAGAATCGCAGTGACCGGCGGGATTGCCGAAGGAAAGTCGACCGTGCTCGGCATGATTCAGCAGGCGGGACTGGAGACGGTCTCGGCCGACCAGGTGGCGGCTGAGGTCTTCGCACGTCCGGCAGTCCGCATTGCGATCGGCGAGCTGATGGATCTGCCGTACGACTTCACTCGGGAGGATGTCCGCCGTCGACTGGTGAGCAATCCGGCGGCACGGCGCGCACTCAATGCACTGACCCACCCCTTGATCTGGCGGGCCCTCCAGGAATCCGACGCCGAATGCATCGAAATGCCTTTGCTCATCGAAACCTGCCTCAGCGGCCATTTTGACCGCGTCTGGGTGGTCACGTGCGGGGCCGAGGAGCAGCTTCGACGCCTTACCGCCCGGCTGGCGGATGCCGATGCGGCGGCTGAGTTGCAGTCTTTGCAGCTCGCAACGCGGGCGAAAATCCCCTTCGCCGATCAGGTCATTCGAACCAATCAGCCGCTCGAATCCGTCGAACGCGACGTGCTGGCTTGCTTGCATGCCGAGCACCTTTTGTGAGGTTCTCGCGCCCAGTCGACGACTTGAACTCCAGGGCTGGCGCGATCATCTCGAAAAATCATCGAAGCAGGTCCGATTGCTGATTCGTCCTTCCAACACGGTCATTTTTTGTGAAAACGTGGCCAAAAGCGGATCAAGATCGGCTATGCTGAACGACATTCGCATGGTCGAGCGTTCCTTTTCGGGGCGCCTGGCCACGAAAAAGGAACTGGGGTAAAGGATGTTTGCCATGGAGGACTCGTCAACGTGAGGCGTTTTCTAAATTCTGCGTGGGGCCGGATGGTCAGTTTTACGACCACCGTCGCTCTGCTTGTACCGACATTGACTTTGCTGATGATGCATCGCGCTCAAGCACAAGTCGAGACCCGGCCCGTTTGGGTTGTCACCGACTTTGTGAATATGAGCAAGACGGGCGGCGGAGCCTTAGGCCGAACCGCTGCGGATTCGCTCATTCAAGAGCTCGGGAAGTTGAACTCGATCGACGTATTGCCGATGGAGACGGTGGACCGCGAAATGCGCAACTTGGGCTATCAGCCGCCAGTGCGCGAGGTCCGCGACCTGATGCGCCTGGGCCGCAACGTGCAAGCCCAACGAATCGTTTCAGGTGAGATCGTCAACATTCGAATTCAGCGCGAAGGAAATGCGCGACGAGCCGATGTTCTGATGCGAGTCATCGTTCGCGATGTCGCCTCGGGCCTTTCGGTCAATGGCGCCGCCCTCGGGGCTTCGTCCTCGTTGCGGGCCGACGATGTTTCGGATGAGACCCTCATCAACGATGCCTTGGCATCGGGCGCTTATCAAGCGGTGCAGGACATCAATCGACAGACGTTGCCGACCGCGACGGTTCTGAACACGACGAACGAAACGGTTTTGATCAATCAAGGTGAGCGCACCGGCTTCCAAAAGAATATGGAAGTCGTCGTCTTGCGCGGCCGCGAGCAAGTTGCTCGAGCGGTGGTCACTGAAACCGAGCCGGATGGCGCGACGCTTCGCATCACCCAGAGCTCCAAGGGAATTCAGCCTGGCGACCGCGTTTCGGCCATTTTCCCGATTCCAGAGATTCGAGACACCTGGACCCGCGAAGGGAATCCCCAAGTTGTCAAGCCCCGGGCCCGAGGCAATAACAGCGGCATCATTACGGTTCTGCTCGTCCTCGGTCTCGTCTTCTTCTTGGTCGGTCAAGGTCGCGGAAGCAACCAAGACGTCGTCGCCTCGGTGAACGCCGAAGCGATCGTCCTGCCCGACGACACGCCCGCCGTTCGACTCAGCTGGCGCCCGGATGCCTTTATCAAGGGCAATCGACAGCGCTATCGCTGGCAAATCTGGCGCAGTGACATCGTGACGACCCCGGTTCTCGTGGTCGACGGATTCAACACAACCGCCATCGACGATGCTCGCCCGCGAGACTTCACGTGGTATGACTTCCGCGGACAAGTGGGCGGATCGACCTGCGAATTCACAGAGCCGCCGGAAGCGACTCTGGAGAACCCGGTCACCGGCGTCGAAGCGGGTCGACCTTACACCTATTCGCTGGAGCTCGTTTATCGACTCAGCTCGCTGGATCTGCCCCCGACGACCGGAGGCGGCACCGGTGGCACCACCGGCACGACCTCGGGCACGACCGGCACCACCACCGGTGGAACGACGGGCGGCACCACTGGCGGTCGAGGGATCCCCGAAGCGATGGCTTCGGCCGAGTTTGGCGATCCGGTGATCTTCAACGACCAACTTTCGACCTCGGGCGGCACGACAAGTGCCACAACCGGCTCCACTTCGGGCGGCACGGGAACCACTTCGGGTGGCACCGGAACGACCGGTGGAAACGAAGACTGCTACTTCTTGTCGGTTCGAACTCCGGCCAAGGGCCAAGCGACTCCATTCGCGCGGGCCTCGCTGGTGAGCCCCGAGAACAACGCGACGGTCTCCGTCCCGACGAAGTTCCTGTTCCAGTCGGTGAAGGGCCCCACGGCGAGCGTCGTGGTGGAGTACGTGCTTCAACTTTCGGATGATCCGAACTTCCCGCGAGGCCGAACGGTGACTCTCGCTCGATTCACTGACTTGACGGAGCGCGGAAAGACCATCAGCACGGCTCCGGTCCCGGAAGTGTTGACCGCCTATCCGAATGCGCAGTTCGTCTACTGGCGAATTGGAGCGAGGAACGTTGCCGACGTTCCGGGGCCGGTGGCGATCAATGGCGAGCGGTACGTGTTCAGCGCGCCGCGTCGATTCCAACGCCCGCAGCTTCCGGGCGGCGGAGTTCCGGGAGTCCCCTAGGAGCTCAGCTTCGTCCTGAACAGGCCCATCCGATTCTCAGCAGAAACGGGTGGGCCTCTCATCAGTCCGAGTTAGTGAAAGACTATGTCAAACAGCCGATATTCTTCTTTAGTCCGAGTTGGGGTGGGCATCAGCGTCTTGATGACTGCTGGCAAGGCTTGGGCACAGTTCGATAACGATCCTTTTAACGGAGCCTCGCCTTTCAACGGCTGGCTTTATGAGTGCATTGACCCCGAGCAAGGGACCAACGCCTATTCTCCTCCCCCGCAACTCTTTATCCGCCGACTCGGGAATAGAATCGTGCAGTGGAGACTCGGCATCGCGGGAACCGTGACCTACGGTGGCGGCCCTGGGCCGTGCTATCCTTCCGCTCGCACGAATGAATCGCCCGGACGAATGTCCTTCGGGGCGGGGGCAGACGGCTCGCTTCAAGATACGTTCGATGACGACATGGCCTTTACCGTCGGCTTTCCGGAGGACGCTGCTGGAGACTACGCCTTTGCTCGAATTCAAACCCAACTGGCCGCCGAAGATGCTGCCGAAAGTGAAGTTTTCGGGGAAGGTGGACTCGCTGGCTCGTTCGTTCTGAGCAGCAATCGCGTCATCGTTGCCTTGTGGAACCAAGCCGGACGGGTGGCCGTTCGACTCCAATCTCGGGTCATTGGCGACGCGGTCCGACTTCAATGGGACCTGACCAATTTGGCGGAAGAGCCGAACACGATGGGTGTGCTCTTTGGCGCTTACACGGGCATGATGACGACTGGCCAAGGCGACGACAAGGTCGATCCAGGGAGCCGCGTCTTCCCGGCTGACAACGTCACAACCGACTGGCGTCAATTTGGCTCTAACCTCATCACTCGCCGAGGACCAGGGGTCCGAAAGCGCACGGCCGAAGGGTATCGAATGTATGTCGATACCGGAACGACGAAGCCGCTTCGCACCGAAAAGAACTTCATCCGATCCAACCCGACGTTCCCGAGCACGGTCTACTTCCAGGCTGGGCAATCAGCTCCCTATGGGCTTCGGATCGATAACGTTCCGGGCGAGAACGATGACTTCACTGCCGCCAACCAGATCATCATCGGCAATCACGCCGTCGAGGTGTCTGAAGGGACCGGCGTCCTGAGGAATTACAACATGCCCCAGCGACTGCTCGGGGACCTGAATCCGGGCGATCCGCTGGAAACTGGGCTCGTTCTGGAAGACAACGACATCGCCTTGAACGAGATTGCATTCGCTCAGCGATTGGTTCCTGAGACCCGAGCACCGGGCGGGACTTACCGGGTCGTGCAGTACATTCGAAGCCCGTGGGGAATTGCGGACTACCGCGATCCTTATACGGCTTTGGTTGATGCGCCGACCGCCATCGGAACCCAAACGGGCGGTACGAACGGGCTGGCTGTCAATCCGTTCCGAATCGTGGCTTATCTCGACAATCAGTACGCCCAAACAGATCGAGAGGTCGATTTGCGAGACGTACGGGTGACGCTCAACCTGCCGACAGACGGAAGTCTTCGACTCGTCGCCGACCCGAACGATCCGAACGCGACTGTGCCGACTCGAACACAGATCATTCCGACCATCGCCGCAAATCAGATTGAGGCTGTCGAATGGTGGGTGGAAGCCACAGGCGACGTGACCGGTAAGGTCGATTATTCGGTGAATTTCCAACCGATTCCGGGTCCAGCCAAGACTCTGCCGGGCTCGATCACCATCGCCGCAACGCCACGAATTCGACTCGGCGAAGGGCCGAACCTCATCTCGCTACCTTGGTCGTTCCCCGATTCGTCGCTGGACGACATCACCGGGCTGCAAGGAGGCTTGGACTATGTGGCCTACACGTGGGACCCGGACCAGGGCGGATACACCTTGGCGACGACGGCCGAACGGGGCCGAGCCTTCTGGATCGTGCCGAACAACGACTTGGGCTTCTTGACCTTGACGAACGCCGTCGCTCCGAGCGACACGTTCCAAGGCGGGTCGTTCACGACGCTCCGACCGGGCTGGAACATGATCGCCAATCCGTATTCGGTGGGCGTGCCGCTGAAGGACCTCGTGGCCGTGGCCGAAGAGCAAAACCAAGAGGCGTTTACTTGGGCCCAGCTGATCGAGAACGGATTCGTGAGCAGTAGCCTCGCATTCTGGGATCGACTGCCGTCGGACCCGAGTTCAGGCAGCTACCGCTTTACCGAGAATTCGGCCGATGTGCTCCTGCCCCAACGCGGCTATTGGATCTTCGTGAACACGTTCCGACCGCTGCGGATTGTCTGGCCGCCAGTTCTGCTGAAGAACTTGCCGTACTCCGGACGTGCGGCTTCGGAATGGCGCCAAACCGACAAGCGATGGCGGCTCCAGCTCTCGGCTCGACAAGGCTCGATGCTGGATCACCAGAACTTCGTTGGAATCGCCTCGAACTCCACGGATGCACGAATCCTTCGAATGCCAGAACCGCCGCAAGCCCCACAAGGTAGCCTGCAACTGGCGATCGAAGGCCAAACCGCCAACGGCCAACCGCAAATGCTAAGCCGAAGCTTCGCTGAGCGAGCTGGCCGCCAAGAGTGGAAGGTCTCGGTCACGAGTCCAGAGAGCGGCGAAGTCACGCTGAACTGGCCGAACATCAACAGCGTTCCTCGCAACGTTCGCCTGCGGCTGACCGATCTCGCCACGCAAACGGTGCGCGATCTGCGCGTGTCGAACAACTACACGTTCCGAATGGACCAACCCGGAACTCGCGAGTTCAAGCTTCAAATGGAGCCGGGCGGAGCGAGCAAGGCGGTCATCGGAAACGTCGTGGTCTCTCGACCGAGCCGCGATCGAAACGCGCCGTTCACGATCAGCTACTCGCTCTCTGCCGAAGCGACGACCTCGATTCGAGTCCTGAGCGGGGCCGGGAAGGAAGTCTTCACGATCACCCGAGGCCGAGCCGACCGAGTCGGTGAGAACACCGCCGTCTGGGCGATGCGCGACAACGCCAATCGAGCCGTGGCTCCGGGCTCTTATCGAGTCGAGATCCTGGCCGAAACGCCGAGCGGCGAGCGCGTGCGCAAGATCGTCCCGGTGAACGTGGTTCGCTAGAGTCAGTCCATGACTCTCTGCCGCCCGGACCTGAGGAACTCCCAGGACCGGGCGGTTTCTTTTTGCGAGCCGAAGTCGGGCGCACTTCCCGGCTGGCTCGTGCGTCTAAACTTCGAGGGTTTGAAGTGATCCGACGATCCCTATTTTTGGTGCTCCTTCTGTTGCTTTGGGCCCCCGCACTCGCGCAAACAGGCGCGATTCGGGCGACGGCTTATCCGTCGATGGGCGTCGCCGATGGGCGCTCCACGATCACCGTCACCGCCGAAGTCCGCACCTCGAATGGGAGTTTGGCCCCGGACGGAACTCGCGTCCTCTTCAGCACGACCGGCGGGACCTTCCGAGAGAACATCGTCTCGACCGTGAACGGCCTGGCTCGAGGAACGCTGATCGCTCCGACGGTTCCCGGTTCGGTCAAAGTGACTCTGAGCGCGATCACGCTCAACACCAGCTCGACGTTGGACCTTGAGTTTGTGACCGACCGCAGCGTCTTGGAGACGGCGAAAGAGTATTTTGAAATCTCGTCCGCCGGGACTCTGGTCTACAGCACCGAGATTCGAACGATCGCTGGCGAAGCCCCAGGGCGAAAGGTCGTCTTGCGATACCGAGACATCGTCATCGAAGCCTCGGACCTTCAGATCGAAGTGCCGACGACGGTCTTGGTCGCGCGCGACGCACGGGTGATCTGGGGCAAACAAGATGTCCAGTTTAAGGAGCTCGTTTTTCGGCTCAACCGCCGGTTTGGCTATGGGACCACTCGGCTGACTCGGCCCGGGCTTCGAGCCGAGCCGACTGGACGCGGATTTCGGATCTTGCCTCCGCTTGAGGTCATCGGGCTCGCCAACATCAGCGCGGCCGGGGTCGTGCCTCGGACCGAGGTCACCGACATCAACGCCTTCACGTTCGTTGACATGAGCGAGCTCGTTACCCTGATCGAAGCGAAAAAGATCGTCGCGTATCCGGCCCGAGATATTCAGTTCATTCGAGCGAACGTCACGGTGGGTGGCGTCAGCGTCATGCGGTTGCCGCTTTGGCAGCTGAGCTCGCAGGTCTCCTCCCCGATTGTGACCGACGAATTTCTCAACGTCACGTCGAACCAGCTCGCGATCGACTACCCGTTTTATCTGACCTTGCGTCCGGGGGAGACGAGCTTGCTCCGGTTGCGAACGGGTGCCCGTTCAGGAAACGGAGTCGGAGCGACGGGCGGGACGTTCCTGGATTATGAGCTTCGCTGGAACCGGGGAGACGAAATGGACGGCGGGTTGACGGTCGGAGGGTTGGGCCGAGATGATTGGGGCATCAACGTTCGCCAGTCGCTCCAACTGAGCGACCGAACGAGCGCGAGCGCGACGCTCGATTTTCCGCAAAATCGGTCTCTTTTTGGCTCATTGAACCTCAGCCACAGTCTGCCGGGTGCTCAGTTGAGCCTGAATGCCAATGGAGGGCGCAATCTTCGGGGGAATCGGTTTGAAAACCAGCAGCTTTTTGTCGTGGCCGAAAAGGACCCGATCAAGCTCGGAGTCTTGCCGATGCGGCTTTATCTTGGGGCAACAGGAAGCTATCAGGAGTTTCGAACAAACTCGCAGAATCGATTCCAGAGCGCGATGGGGTTGCGAAGCCGATTCCAGCTCAATCCGCTCCAGCTCGACCGCCGAGCCTCGCTGAACGGTTCGCTCGCCCTGAGCGCACTCACCGGGAGAAATGTCCAAAAGGGGGTGACCACGGTCGGGAACATGACCCTTTTGATGAGTCCGACTTCGACGTCCTCGTTGTCGCTGTCATACGACTTTACCGAAGATGGATTCAGCAGTCAGCTCATTGGGCGACACCGCCTGAGCTTGGAATCGACTTGGAATCTTCGGCACCTGACCATGAGCTTGTATGGCTCACGGAGTCTGGATACGGACCGGTTGAACGCCTATGCGGACATTTCCGCCCGGTTTGCGCGAGATTGGCGGCTGGGGTGGCAATATGGATTCGACCGATATTCGGGGTCCCAATTTACGGATATGACCATGCTCTTGACCTATCGACTCGGCTTTCGAGAAGTGGGACTGAGCTATTCTTCGCGGACAAAGCGACTGGGGTTAGAGCTTTTTGGGACGCGCCTGGACTATTAGTGCCGTCGCGGTTGCAGGGGTCCTGGCGGCCGGAGCGCCGGGACAGCCGTTCGGACGCTTCGGGTATCAGGCTGTGGCCCAAATTCCCGACTTTCGGTTCGAGCTCGGCGGATTCAGGGCCAAGCCTGCCCGGTCTGACCTCTTTCGATTTCCGAGCCCGACCGCGGTGGGGCGAGTCCTGGAGATTTCGGCCTACAGTGCGACGTATTGGATGACCGGCCAAGCCGGTGGACCCAATAAGTTGCGCCTCCACGACTACGCACCGGGACTTGAGATGTACTTTCCCCAAGGTGTGCGATTGGAGCTCTCGGCGACCCGGGCCCCCTACCTGAGCTGGACCGAGGGGAGCGTCGGGCCGGGCGTCCCGACTCCGGCGACCGGTTGGGTCTTGGTGAGTTTTCAAGACGACCAACCCCCGGTGCTGATCGCATCGCCGTCGGGTCGAGTCTCATTGCAGCTCGACGGCCGACCCGGGAACTGGCGCCTGACTTCGGCTCAACCCGGGGGCCAATGGCTCCGCTTCGCGCTGCCCTTTGGCCAGGAATCGCTGGCGACGGTGACGGTGGCTGACTTGGGGGAGGCCTGCGCACGGGTTCGCCGAGACGAGGCCCTTTGGGTTCAACCCGCCCCGAAGCTCTTGCGAATCGACGCGAAAGAGACCGAGCGAGGGGTCCTTGGAACTTGGATCTTCGATCAACCGCTCGTTCGCCTTCCTTGGGCGGCTTGGATGGCCCCTGCGGGGGGCTATTCGACTCGGATGCCGACTCCGCGTCAACTCGTGCCGGGCCCAGGTTGGGAGACTCCAATGGCCTATGCCCGCGACGGACGGTTTTCGGTCGAATTTCCGATGATGCCGGTCCGAGCCGGGCGGAGTGTCGTCTTGGGAGTCCCCGATGGTCGAAAGATGCCGCTTGGGTCGGCGTTCCAGCTGGAATACGTGTTCCAACTGGCTTGGGAGACTCTTTTGGCAACGCCCGATGCCAGCGTCGATGCCTTGGCGGTTGGGGCTCTGAATGACTACTTTGTCGCCTCACCCCAAGAAGCCGAGCCTTGGACCGGGCAACGACTTCCCTTTCGTTCGAACGGCGAGGGTCTCGATCTGGCCGCTGCTCAAGCCTTTTTGGCGGAGTGCCTAGCGACGGCACAGGGCCAGCCCGCGCCCAATCCTCTGCTGACTTCGGTTCTCTGGACGCGCGACGCCCGGACTTGGCTGCCGAGCCTGGGCGACCCGATTCTCCGCCGACGAGCCGCAGCCTTAGCAGCCCTGGCAGGCTGGATTTCAACCGATCCGGCGGTTCGGCTGGAGGGCGCGCTTTTTGAGGCGGGACTGGCGGCGGAGCGCGGACTCGCTCTCTGGCAGCGCGAGCGGGGCCAAGAAGTCGAGATCGTCGCCCGCGAGCCGGTGGAGAGACTGCGGCGGCAGATTTTTTCGAGCCCCGAAGTCTGGTCCATCGACCCTTTTTTGCGCTCGCTGCGGAGCGGAATTCGGATTGCGGGCGAGCAACGGGCGGCCCTTGTTGAGGGCACCGGTCGGCCCCAGCTTGTTTGGAGCCCGGCGGCCGACCTTCCAAGGTCGCTCCGGATCGTCAGCGCAAATCCGTTTGAGCTGCAGCTTGCTCGCAACCTTCGGTCGCTGACACGAACCTCCCAAGAGGTCTGGGATTATGTGCCGTTTGGGCCGGGTCGCTGTGAGGCGGAGTGGATCAGCTCCAGCTGGGGGACGGACTCAGCGCGATTCATCGCTCCCCCGACCTACACGGAGACGAGCCGCTGAGGAGTCGAGGTCGGTGTTGTAATGCAGGCCGACGTTTTGTTGTCGATCGATGGCCCCTTGGACCACGTATTGGGCCGTGACCAGCAGGTTGTAAGTTTCGCGGGAATACGTCGAAAACGGGGCGCCGGCATGGGCCGCGTATTCATCAAGCAGGCTTTGGACCTTTTGTTGGGTTGCCCGGAGGCCCGCATGGGTGCGGACAATCCCAGCCCCTTCGGTCATCGAAAGCTGGAGGCTTCGCCGAATTCGGATCGCGTCTGACTCGCTGACGCAAGGGGGATCGATCCAGCGCGGGGCGACTGCTGAGGCGCGAGCGTCGATCGAGGGTCGAGCGGTCACCGCCCGCGAGGCGGCTTCGGCAAAGACTAAGGCCTCGAGCAGAGAGTTGCTGGCGAGCCGATTTGCCCCGTGGACGCCGGTGCAGGCGACTTCGCCAGCGGCCCAGAGGCCCGGCACCGAGGTTTGGCCATTCAGGTCGGTGACAAGCCCACCACACGAGTAGTGTTGGGCAGGCACCACCGGGATCCAGTCTTTGTGAGGCTGAATATCGACCTTTTCAAGTTGCTGGCAGATCGTCGGGAAGTCGTGCTGGATTTGCCGGGGCGAAAGGTGGGTCATGTCGAGATACACGCACCAGGTCCCGAGCCGCTTGATCTCGGCATCAATGGCTCGGGCGACGACATCTCGGGGGGCCAGTTCGAGCCGGTCATCGTAGTCGTACATAAAGCGCGTCCCGAGGTGATTGCGTAGGATTGCGCCTTCCCCACGGGTTGCTTCGGTAATGAGGAAGTTTCGGAGCTGCGGGTGCGACAGCGTCGTCGGGTGGAACTGCATAAACTCCATGTGGCAGATCTGGGCCCCGATGGCATCGGCGAGGGCAATGCCGTCACCGGTGGCGATGCGCGGGTTGGTCGTGTGCTGATAAGCCCGCCCGCATCCTCCGGTCGCGAGAAAGACGGCACGAGCGACGAACGAGCGCCATCCGAGCTCGCCGATGCGGGCGACGGCTCCCCGGCATTCGCCCTGATCGAGCAGGAGTTCGGTGGCAAAAGCGTTTTCGTAGAACGTGATCCGGTCGCAAGCGCGTACGGCGGCGGTGACGGCTCTTTCGATCTCCCACCCTGTTCGGTCGGCGTGATGGACAATTCGATGACGGCTGTGGCCGCCTTCCCGACCCAAGTCGAGTTGTCGGAGAGTGTCGGGGCCGACGGCTTGGTCAAACTGCGCCCCGATCGAGATGAGCCACTCGATGGCCCGGGGGGCCTGTTGCACCAGGAATCGGACGGCATCCGGATTGCACAGCCCGGCCCCTGCGATCAGCGTGTCTTCTTCATGGAGCTCCCACGAGTCGCTTTCGCCCACGGCGGCGGCGATACCCCCTTGGGCGTAGCTGGTGTTGGACTCGAAGAGTTCAGCCTTGGTGAGCACACACACCGAGCCGTGCTCTTGGGCATGAAGGGCAAAGGTCAGGCCGGCCAGGCCGCTGCCGATCACCAGGTAGTCGTATCTTTCGGGGCTCATCGCCAGGGGAAAGGTACCCGAGATCGGCACAGGCAAAAGATGGCGTACACTGGAAGGACCGAAATCTATGGTCTCGTCGTACGAAATTCCGCATCTTTGGGAAGAGCCCGATGGTCTGCACGACCTTCTGGAGACTCTGCGCGCGAATCGGCCCGAGACCAATGTTCGTCGCGTCCGCTACGCCTACTTTGTCGCCGAAGAGGCCCATCAAGGTCAGAGCCGCGACTCAGGCGAGCCCTATATTCACCACCCGCTCGAAGTGGCCAAAATTTTGGTGGACCTCGGGATGGACGAAGACACGATTGTCGCGGCGCTGCTCCACGACACGTTGGAAGACTGTCCTCAAGTCACCCCCGAGAAATTGCGCGACCTGTTCGGCGAGCCGGTCTTGGCTCTGGTCGAAGGCGTCACCAAGCTCAAGTTTAAGCCGATGGCTGAGACGAGCCCGCGCCAGCGGGCGGCGGTCGAGCGAGACAAGGCGGCGGAATCGCTTCGCAAGATGCTTTTGGCGATGGCAAAAGACATCCGGGTGATGGTGATCAAGCTCGCCGACCGACTCCACAACATGCGGACACTGGATGGGCTGGCCCCGGCTCGCAAGACCCGCATCGCCACCGAGACGATGGACGTTTATGCGCCCTTGGCTGCGCGATTAGGCATCTGGCAGATCAAGTGGCAACTCGAAGACTTAGCCTTTAAGTATTTGCATCCAGAAGAGTTTGAGGAGATCAGCGCTTTGGTCGCAAAATCACGGACCGATCGCGAAGAAGAGCTGCGCAATGCGATTGTGTCGCTGAAAGATCGCCTTCAATCACGCGGGCTGCGAGATGTCGAAGTTCGAGGTCGCCCGAAGCACCTTTATAGCATCTTTAATAAGATGGTCAAGCACGGTTTTGAGTTTGATCAGATTATGGACCTTCTTGCGCTCAGGATCATCGTGCCTGACATCCAAAGTTGCTACGTTGCTCTCGGCATTGTTCACGAGCTTTGGATGCCGGTTCCTGGACTTTTTTACGACTATATTGCCAAACCAAAACCGAACGGTTATCAAAGTTTGCATACGAAAGTCATGGGGCCTCACGGCGATCCTTTAGAGGTGCAGATTCGAACCGCCGAGATGAATCGAGTTGCGGAATTTGGCGTAGCGGCGCACTGGACCTACAAGGAAGGAGGATCGGCCAAAGAGAGTGACCTCATCAAGATCAGTAATCTTCGCCAAAATCTCTTTGATTGGTCTTCGGAAAATGCGACTTCGAGTGACTTTCTTCGATCGATTTCAACTGATCTTTTTAGCGAACAAGTCTTTGTTTTTACGCCGAAAGGGGATGTGCTCGATCTACCCAAGGAATCGACGCCCATCGACTTCGCTTTTCGCGTTCACACCGATCTCGGCGTGACCGTGGTCGGAGCCAAAGTCAATGGGGCGATGGTGCCACTCAATTCGACGTTGAACAACGGGGACGTGGTCGAACTGGTCACTCGGAGCAACGCTCTGCCCAGTTTGGACTGGTTGGAATTTGCGAAAAGTGCCCACGCCCGAGCCAAGCTGCGAAGCTATTTCCGACGTCGCAACAAGTCGGAGAACATGCAGCGAGGGCGCGAAGCGATCGAGCGAGAGCTGCGGTCGATGGGCCTCGACCCGAAGGAGTTTTTGGGCGATGATCGACTCTTAGAGGTGGCCAAACAAACCAAAGATTGCGAGACGATCTCCGATCTTTTGAGCCGAGTGGGCAGCGGATTGACAACGGTCCAAAGTGTGGTGAGCCGCTTGCGCGGAGAAGAGAAAGCGGCTCCAACCCGCGATATTATCCAGACCAACCGCACCCGCGAGGGCAAGGTGACTTTGGTGATGGGAGGTCTGGACACTTTGATGCTCAAACGTTCGAAGTGTTGTGACGCCATCCCGGGGGACGAAGTGGTTGGATATACGTCCCGCGGACGCGGGATCATGATCCATCGAAAAGTGTGTCCAAATGCAATTCGATTTCAGACCCAAGAGCCCGAGAGATTGACCGAATTAGAGTGGCCGATGGATGGGTCACATTATGCGGTGAATCTGAAAATTATTTGTGTCAATCGACAAGGCCTTTTGGCGGATGTGACCGTGATTTTTGGCGAAGAGAAGATCAACGTTTCTGCGGCCCGAATCAAGACTCTGCCCAATAACACCGCCGAGATCGAAATCACCATTGATGTCACCGATACGAAGCAACTTCAGTCGGTAATGATGAAGATCAGTAACTTCAGCGACGTGATCTCGATTCTGCGGATGTTTGGCCGCACCGCGAGCAAGTAGTTTTAGACGCCAGGGGGCGCGGGGGCGCGACCTAAGTCCAGCTGTTGTTGATGCGCCATTTGGAGGATTTCGAGCAAAATCGCTTCCCGTTCGGCTTGTTCGGTCGCGAGGTCAGGCACGTCCAAGAAGAGCAAAATCGTCGCGACGTAATGTCCGTCTTGGAGGCCCGTTAACCGAAGGGTGGACTTCTCTTGGACCAAGGTTGACCGTTGCTTCAGAGACTCACGCGCCTTGGACAGGAACGACTCGACTTGTTCAGGGGGATTCGAGTTGGTCATCACGAGCTCGACGACAGTGCGGCGATACCGCCGACGGCCGAGGTTTTCGACCGACGCCTTGATGAGGTTGGAGTTGGGCAACGAGACCAACGAGTCGGCAAAGGTCCGAATCCGGGTCGAGCGAAGGTTGATCTCTTCGACGATCCCTTCGACATCGCCGATCTTCACCCAATCGCCGATCGCAAACGGCATGTCGAGCATCACCGTCAACGAGCCAAAGACGTTTTCGACGCTATCTTTGGCGGCTAGGGCAACCACCAGCCCGCCAATGCCGAGCCCGGCGAGCAGGCCCGTGACATTGACGCCAAAATTCGCCAGCGCCAGAAGGAGCCCGCCCATCACGATCAAGACTCGCCCGAGCTTGCGTGTCAGAGGAATGAGGAGGCGCTCGGCCCGGGCGTTGTCGCTGGAGCGGATGAGGAGATCGTCGCAAGCGACATCCCACAGTCGAAGACAAAGAGCCAGGAATGTGAAGAGGATCGCGGCCAGCCCGACATGCATGAGCGGCCGATCCCAGGCTTCGGGGAAGCTCAATCCTCGCCAGATGGCGGCGATGGTGTAGGTCCCGATCAGGGCTCCCGACCATCGCCCGACGCCGCGCCGATGGCTCTCGGGCATCCGATTGTGCCACTCTGCCATCCGCGCCCGGAAGAGCCGGATCAGCAGGCGGCGCGTCAGCCAGCCGACCAACCAGCCGACAGCGATGGCGAGCACGAGGCCCAGGGCTTGCCAGATCTGAATCCCGAGGACGACTTGGCGCAGGTTCTCAGGAATCCAAGTGGGCGTCATCAGGCCACCTGCTCCTGGGGCTTGCTCCGCTCCCAACGACGCCAGACTGCGACCAAGATCGGGGCCAAGATCAGCGCGGGCAAGTAAGTTGCGGTGGAGAGCTTTTTCACTTCGGCCAGAGTCAGCCCGATCATCATCAGCAAGACACCGCCGACGGCGGTCACTTCGGCCAGATACTCCGGATCTTTGGCCAGCGGGGCGAGCTGTTTGGCCAGAAGAGTGAGCAGGCCCTGCAAGACCAGGACCACCGCCGCCGAAACGAGCACCCCGATTCCAAGCGTCGCCGCCAAAAAGACCGAGGCGATGCCATCCAGGGTCGACTTGAGGGCGAGAAGATCACTCTTTCGCTCCAATCCATCTTGAATGCACCCAAGGAGCGTCATCGGACCGATGCAAAAGAGAACGCTCGCCGTGATCAGTCCATCGTTAAACGTCTCCCCGCCGCCCAGCGACTGGCGAGCCCACTCGGCGAATTGGTCGAGGCCTGCGTTGATGCCGAGCATCGCTCCGAGAATGCCGCCGAGCCCAACCGCAATCGCAAGCACCAAAATGTTCTTGGTCTCAAGAAACATCTTGACCCCCATGCCGATATTCACCATGCCGAGCCCGGTCAGGGCGACCCCTAGATAGGCTTCGGGGATTTGGGACCCCAAGCCGAGGCCGATGAGGCTCCCGACGAGGACCGTTGCGGTGTTCAGCAACGTGCCGGGCATCGGGAGCTTCGATTTCACAAGGCTATTGTTGCCCGCGCGGTCGCGATTTTGCGAGGCCCTCTTCGGTCAGATCGACGGCTTGGTTGAATCGCCAGCCTCCATTCCATTGGGACGACGCGTCGCCGCGCGCCGTTTTTTGATCGACTCGGATGAAAACTGGAACGAATCGCGTGGCGTCAAACCGGATTTCAATTCGAGTCGGGGGGCCTTTTTGGGTCTCGGCGACCGCCCGGACCATGCGGATCTGGCGGCCCTGGACCTCATAATTCTTCTCTTCGACGCTGAGTTTGTATTGGCCTTGACCCCGGCCCCAGGCTGCCAAGAGGTCTCGCCACGGAGTGGCGCCCCGCGCGATCGGCAGAACCAGAGCGCGAGGAAACTCGACCGGAAAGCTCTCGACACTCGGGGACTTCGCTTTGTCCAGAGCCACTGTGGCTCCGGCCTCGACCATCTTGGTCCCTTGCTCGCCCGAGCGAACGATCGACATTCGGGTCGGGTCGGTCGGCATCAAGTACTCGGCATAGTAGTTGCGGGCGTCTTTGAACCGCCCAATCATCTGCGCTGAGCCCGTGACTGAGGGCGAGGCCACTATCAGTTGAGCATCGACCCAAGCCGAGTTGAGGTTGCGAAGTGCTTGGTCCACGCGGTTGCCGAGTTCAGTCGGGGAGAGTTGGGCTTGGCTCCAACCTTGCGTTTTCGGAGGGATCACCGGGGGCAAAACCTTGGACGGCGGAGGGGCCTTGGGCTCCTCAGAGGGGCCTGGGGGTGACTTGGGCCCGGCGGTTTCGGGGGGCGCAGTGCCCGGATCGGTGCCCGGATCGGCGCCCGGATCAGCACCCGGTTGGGGGGCCGCATCGGGCCTCGGGTCCGAGATCGGCCCGCTGGGATCTGCCGACCGAACCTCGACGGGCGGGTCCTTTCGACACCCGGTCAGGCCGATCGATCCGACCATGAACACGAACGCCGCCCCGGCGATCAACCTCAGTTTCTGATTCATCACTTCCACTACCTTAACGTCTCGACTGGGACCGGATTATCGAGATTTGCCCACCAGCTCAGGTCGAGTTCGGCAAAGGCGGCGTCTTTGCTCTGGCAATCCGCCAGGAATTCCAGCTCGTCCGGAGTCATCGCCTGACCCTCGTGCACGCGGTCGGCGAGCTCGGCGAGTCGGTCGAATCGAGCCACGTGGTCGGCAAATCGGACTTCGGCGTAATCCCGGGCAGCCCAGGTCGAGATGAGGAACTGCCAGTCGCTGGCCTCGGCCAACAAGAGCTCGCGCGCGGCTTGGAGGACGACCTCTCTCGCGGGGCCATTCGCATATTCCCGAGCCATTTTCCGCAGCTTGCGCTGGCACTGGTAGAGATGCTTCCAGGTCCAGACATTGTCGCCATTGATCCAGATGCTGTGGTAGCCACCCTCGCCCCACGAGCCTTCGGGCAGAGTGATCGAGTGGCGAGGCGGCTCGGCATCAAGCAAATCGCCGCCCGAGACCATTTCCAACTCTCCGTCGCGGGCCATGACGCGGGCGACTTCATACAGAAACTCAGGACCTTCCCACCACCAGTGACCGAAAAGCTCGGTGTCGTACATGCTGACCAAGGTTCCCATTCGTCCGGACTGGCCCTTGTAGTGCGCGAGCGTTGCTTTCACCATCTGAACGAAGTCTTCGGCATGGGCGGCGATGTTGTCAAACGCCTCCCAAGGATTGTAGGGCTCCTTCCCTCCGAGGTCGGCTTTGTTTGTGCTGATCCGCCAGTAGCGGTGCCGCCCGGGGTAAAGCTGCTTGTGGAACTCCAGGTAGCGAGCATCGCCGGGATAGCCGACCTCGCCTGACCAGACCTTGACCGTCGTCACCGGGTCCCGGGCGAGGCAAACCACTCCATTCGGCAAGGCGTAATGTTCGTATTCACTGCGTACCTCAGGTGGGGGCGTGAACATCGACTTGGAGCGAGCGAAAAGTTCGGCGAGCTGGGGGAACTGAGCGGCGTACGTCCCGATCGGTTCTCCCCCGCGGATCATGTGGGAGTCCACGAAGAAGTACTCCAGTCCGTTTTCGCGCAGATACTCTTCGACGCCTTTTCGTGGCCAAGGGTGCTCGGCTTCGTCGGTGGGCGATTTCCAATCGTAGGCGGGGCGGTATGCGCACTCCGGGAGCCAGATCCCTCGGGGCTGACGCCCAAACCGCTGGCGATAACTTTCGACTCCGAGCTTCACTTGGGCTTGGACCGACTCATCGGTGCCGAGAAGGGGAAAGTACCCGTGAGTGGCCCCGCAGGTGATGATCTCGATGTGTCCTTCTTCTTGGAACTGGCGAAAGCCCTGGGTGATCGAGCGCCCCCATTGATTTTGGAAGGCCTCCAACTCGCGGGAATATAAGCGCTCCCACATCGCCCCCACGCCGAGCATCCACATCGGGCCTTCGGACTTGAACTTCTCTTGGTCTTGGCGCGCGTATTCGATCTTCTCGCGACAATACTCTTCGAAGCCTGCCTTGAAGCTGGGGTCGTCGAGCTGCTCGCCCAAGATCGGGCTGATGTTCACCGTCCAGCGCGGCGAGATGCCTTGGGACCGGAGACGGTCCAAAACATCCAGAAGCGGCAGGTAGCACTCGGCGGCCGATTCGAAGATCCAGTCGGTGCCGTGGGGCGACTTGCCATGCGACAGCACATACGGCATGTGCGAGTGTAGGCAGAGCAAAAACCTTCCGATGGCCATCGCACGATCAGTTTAGCCGAGTTGCCCTCGGGCTCGATGATTCGGGCTCGACGCAGGCCCGAGATTAGACGCCGACGAGCGATCCGATGGTCTCGATGTTGCGCTTGACCTCGTTCAAGAACTCAGCCGCCCCGACCCCGTTGATCAACCGATGGTCGAACGTCAAGGACAGGTTGACAAATCGCTTCAGCTCGATTAGGCTCGTGTTGTTGGCAAGGCCGTTATAGACTTCGCCCAAGAACAGCGTGGCAACTCCCGGAGGCACCACGACCGGCACCGCATCGCGAAGCCCAAAGGCTTGCATATTGGTGAGGCTGATCGTCGTGGCCTCGTTCGCTTGATCTTTGCCAGATCGAGCCTCTTCGATTCGGGCTCGGGTGTTTTCACCGAACGTCTTGAAGTCGAGCGAATCGGCCTTGTTGACAACGGCAAGAACCAACTCATCCCCCGGCAACGCCACGGCAATGCCGAGCTCCGCGTGGTCGAAGGTGCGGATACTCGAATCGCCGATCATTGTTGAGCGGAATCCGGGATGATTTTTGAGCGCTTGCGCCACGGCGTAGGCAAAAATCGTGAAGCTGCTCGGTTGGAAATCGCCCCCTTGGGCCTTCATGTGGGCCTTGAGGTTCTCCATCGCCGTCCATTCGGCGGGAACGACGATCGTGCCGGGGACGACAAGCTGCGAGCCCCGCACCAATCGCGAGCTCAGAAGTCGCTGCTTTTGGCTAAGCGGGACCTCTTCAAAGGCCGCGCCCGAGGGCGAAGTGCCGCGTGTGGGGCCCGAGACGGTGGGTGCGGTAGCAACCGGGGCGCCCACCCCTCCACCGGCAAGGAATGCGTCCACATCTTCGGGCATCAACTTGCTGCCGCGTGCCGGAATCGACGCGAGATCGGCTTCGGAAAGCCCTTTCTCTTTCGCGTATGCCCGGGTTCGCGGCGGGATATCTGTGCGGCGAGCCGCCGGGGCGCCTGGAACCGCTTGAGCTGGAGCAGACGGAGTCGGCGTTGCCGAAGGTGGAGGCGGTGGCCCGTGGCCCGCTGGGACTTCTCGCACTTCGCCCGCAACCCGCATGACCCCGACCTCGGCCCCAATGGCCAAAACTGTATCGACCGGAACGCTCCAGCGCTCCAAGACCCCTTCGTAGGGCGACTCGACGTCCATGACCGCCTTGTCGGTCTCCATCTGGTAGATGGCGTCGTCTCGCTTGATCTTGTCTCCGGGCTGTTTCAGCACCGCAACAAGCCGAGCTTCTTGGAGCCCTTCTCCGATCTGAGGGATGCGGAGGGGCACCGACTTTTCTCCACTCGCTGCGCTCGCCGACGGAGTCACAGGAACTGGGGTTGCAGAGCTTGCGGGCGGCGGGCCATGCCCGGCCGGGACTTCGACCACACTGTCCTCGACTTGCATCATCCCGACTTCCCCGCCGATTGGCAAGATCGTATCAACTGGCACCACCCACCGTTCGAGCACTCCTTCATAAGGAGATTCGACGTCCATCACGGCCTTGTCCGTCTCCATTTGGTAGATCGGCTCGTCTCGCTTGACCCGATCGCCCGGTTGCTTGAGAACTGCGACGAGCCGGGCCTCTTGGAGGCCTTCGCCGATTTGGGGGATACGCAAGGGGACAACTTTCATCTCTGGGTCAGATTCCTCTGGGTCGAGTTTAGCTCAGAGGCCGGGCGAAAAACCAAGCACCCCGAGCCTGAATCGACTTCGGGGTGCGGGAGACGCGGGGTTTGAAATCCGCTTAGGGGAAAATGCCCCGAGTGATGGTGGCTTCGCTGACCCGCTTGACGGCGATGATCATGGCTGCCATTCGCATATTGGTCTTGAACTGGTGCATGATCGATTCGACGTCGGCGTAGGACCGGCGCATGTGCACGTCGAGCTTGTTGTTGACCTCGGACTCGTTCCAGAAGAAGTTTTGGAGGTCTTGAACCCACTCGAAGTAGCTGACGATGACGCCGCCTGCGTTGGCCAAGATGTCGGGGACCACGAGGATGCCTTTGTCGCTGAAGATGTCGTCGGCCTCGGGTGTGGTCGGGCCGTTCGCGCCCTCAATGATGAGTCGAGCCTGTACTTTGTCGGCGTTCTCCTTCGTCAGTTGCTGCGAGATCGCCGAGGGGATCAAGACGTCACACGGGAGTTCGAGAAGCTCTTGATTCGAGACGGTTTCGCAGTCCTTGTATTCGCTCAGGTGTCCGTCTCGGCCACTGCACTTGGCGTAGAGCTGGTGAATCGGCAGGCCGTTCGGATTGTAGATGCCACCTTGGGCGTCGCTCACGCCGACAATCACGGCGCCTCGATCTTCGGCGATCTTGGCCGCCACCGAACCGACGTTGCCGAATCCTTGGACCACAATCTTGGCCCCTTGGAGATTCATTCCCATCGCGCGGGCGGCTTCTTCCATGGCGACCACGCACCCGCGGCCGGTGGCCTCGACTCGGCCCTCCGACCCGCCGAGCTCGATCGGCTTGCCGGTGACGACGCCTGGCGTTGTGTATCCGGCTTGCATCGAGATGGTGTCCATGATCCAGGACATCACGCGGCCGTTCGTTCCGATGTCCGGAGCCGGGATGTCGCCGCGTTCGCCGATCACGATGTTGATCTCGGTGGCAAATCGTCGAGTCAGCTTCTCCAGTTCGCGGATACTCAGTTTCTTGACGTCGACCCGGACGCCGCCTTTGGCTCCGCCATAGGGCAAGTTGGCGACGGCACATTTCCAGGTCATCCACATCGCGAGCGCGGTGGTCTCGTCGAGATCGACATCGTGGTGATAGCGGATGCCGCCCTTGGTCGGCCCTCGTGTCCCGTTGTGTTGAACCCGGAATCCCTCAAAAACTTGAACTTCGCCATTGTCCATGACGACCGGGAAGTTCACCGAAAGCTGGCGCTTCGGTCGAGAAAGGACTTCGTGGAGGCCCGGGTCAAGGTCCAAATACTTGGCGGCGATCCCGAGCTGTTGTCGCGCCATCGCTAAAACGTCTGCACTCATGCTTTGCTTGTCCTTTGTTGCGCCGCCGGGGCCTCAAATCAGACCGACCGTGGCGAGATGAACCGTTTCAGCAGCGCGTGAAGCAGGGCACCCAACACGCCGTTGTAAAGGGCCGTGCCTATTGTAGCCCCAAGGAAGGGCAAGATTGCCCCGGGTGGGGCCAGAAACATCAGGAGGATTTGTGCGACGACCGTTCCCGCCGCCACCAAAACCCCGGCCATCAGCCCCGAAACTTCGATCCCAAGCGACTTCAGACCCGCGAGCGCGGCCCCCGCGCCGACCCGGCTGAGCACATAGTGGGTCAGGTTGGCTCCGGCCAAGGCTCCTTGGATCACACCGGCGACGAACCCCAAGGTCAGAGCGCCCGTGGTGCGAGCCTGAATCGAAAGCACCAGCGAAACCACCAGTAAGAAGTCCGGGCGAACGGCCCCCCAAGCCAACGACGGCGCAAGAGCTTGCTGGCTGACCGCCGCCAGCCAAAACAAGAGGGCGTACCCCAGAAATCCCCGCCAGCCGGTCATCGGATAACGAAGACCTCCCGGACTTCGCCGATTCGAACATGCGGAAAAACACGCGCTCGGCGAATCCCAAAGTCGGGGTCGTCTTCGATCTCAAGCACCCGGCCAATCGGAATTCCACGCGGGATCTTGGGCGAGAAGCCACTGGTGACGACAAAGTCCCCTTCTTGGAGCGGGCTCTTAATGCTCAGAAAGTCGAGCACGAGCCGTCCCGAACCTTGGGATCGCAAGATCCCCGGCTGCGGGGGCTGACGGAGAGCCATCGCCCCGATCCGAAAGCTCGGCGACTCGACCAGAGCGATCTGTGAATCGTTCGGCCCGACCGTTTGGACTACACCCACGAGGCCGCTGCCATTCACCACCGCAAGGCCGACCTTCACTCCTTGGCGCGAACCGGCGCTGATCGTCATTCGATTTTCGTAGGGGAACAGGCCGATGTTGGTGGCCGAGATCCGGCCGCGCCCTTCGATCGGCGGCAACTGGACGAGCTTGCGCAGGGCGTCCAGTTCGCCAATGAGTCGCTTTTCGTTTTCTGAGTACATCGCCGCTGCTTGTTCCATCTGGCGAAGGCTGCGATTTTGGCGGACGAGGTCACCGGACTGAAAGACGCCGAGAAAGAAGTCTGAGGTGGATTGAGCTAGACGCTGGATGCCCGAGGCGGGCGGGGTGACCACTCGCTGAATGCTTTGGGTGAGTACGTCTCGCGATCCCGCTTGGCGAGCTTGATTCTGGACCCTGCCGAGGATGATCCCTAAGATGCAGAGCCCGAGAAAGGTGAGCCACACCTTCAGCGGGGAATCTTCTAACCTCTCGATGCTCTCTCCAGCATACGCCGAATGTTTGGATTTTCGTGCAGCGCCTCCAGCATTCGGCCGGTGCCGATGACCACGCAGTCGAGAGGGTCTTGGGCGATCACGACCGGCATGCCGGTCTCTTTGGTGATCAGTCGGTCGAGCCCTTTCAGCAGGGCCCCGCCACCCGCAAGCATGATCCCGTTGTTCATCGCATCAGCCGCGAGTTCGGGCGGAGTTGCTTCGAGAGTGAGCTTGATCGCTTCGATAATGGCATTCACTGGCTCGGCAATCGCCGCGCGAATCTCCTCGCTCGTGACGATGCACTGCTTTGGAAGTCCGGTCACCAGGTCGCGGCCTTTGATGCTCATTTCGAGTTCGGGATGGAGCACCGAGGCACTCGCGATCTCCAACTTGATCATCTCGGCCGTCCGGTCGCCGATGAACAAATTATAGGCTCGCCGGACGTAACTCGAAATCGCGTCGTCGATCTCGTCGCCGGCGATCCGAATTGACTTGCTGTGAACAATTCCCGCGAGCGAAATCACAGCGACCTCGGTCGTACCACCCCCGATGTCCACGATCATCGATCCGACCGGTTCGTCGATCGGCATTCCCGCACCAATGGCGGCCGCCATCGGCTCCTCGATGACGTAGGCGCGATTCGCGCCCGATTTTCGGGCCGCCTCAATGACGGCGAGCCGCTCAACTTCGGTGACACCGCTCGGGATACCCACCACGACCGTTTGGAAGAAGACGGGCCGACGGGACGCTTTGCGGATGAACTCGCGGAGCATCCGTTCGGTGTGATCGTAGTCGGCGATCACGCCGTCCTTGAGTGGGCGGGTGGCGATGATGTTGCCCGGGGTTCGACCGAGCATCCGCTTGGCCTCTTCTCCGACCGCCAGGACTTCGCCAGTGTCTCGATTGACGGCGACGACGCTCGGCTCACGAAGGATGATCCCTCGTCCACCGACATGCACCAGGGTGTTGGCCGTGCCCAAGTCGATGCCGATGTCACGCCCGAAGCGACTCGTGAGAGCCCGCCAGAACTGAAACTTGCCGTTGCTACTCGTCATCGGCAAGAATGTCTCCGGTGGTGAGGCGTTTGGCGAGAGTCTCTTGGGAGATCGCCGAAAGGACCACGCTATGATCGGTCGTAAAGATCACCGATTTGGTTCGACGACCTTGAGTGGCGTCGATGAGGGTGCCTGATTTGCGAATAGTCCGCACGAGCCGCCGCATAGGCGCCGATTCGCTGCTGACAAGGGCAACGATCTTTTCGGTCATCACGAAGTTGTAAAAACCGACGTTCAGGAGCGGAGGAACCGGCATAGCGTTTTGACCCGACCCAGAGGGACTTCAACAACAAACGAGGCCTGCCCGACGGTCGGTCGGCAGACCTCGCAGGACCCGAGATGGACTTTTTCGGTCGAAATCCCTCAGGCGGGACCTTAGTTTACTCGTTTTCTTGCCAGGTTTAGTTCGAGCCCACGGACGGATTATTCATATCCGACGGGGTGTTGGCGCCCCCGCGTCCGCCGCCGCCGCCTCGGTTCGCCGTACCACCCGGTCCACCGCCAGCAGCATCCCCGCTTCGATCGTTCGTTCCTTCACCCTTGGGCAAGCCGTTGGACATCACCGGATTGGTGGCGGCTTCATCCCACTTGGGCTCAGAAAGTGGCACCGGGGCCGGGTCGGCGGGTCGAACCGGATCACGCTTGGTCGTGAAGCTCACGACGAGGCCTGCGATCAGGATGACGCCACAAACGATATACATGATGAGGTCGTTTTGATTTTTCATGGCCGAACTCGAAACTCTATTCTACACGTTCTGACGCAAATCGAGAGAATCTGGGTTCATCTCGGGATTCAGGTAGCCTCGGGAGACGATGGCGGGCATTCTTGAATCCCCTTTGGTGGCGTCGCTTCTGGAATCGGACTTCCCCGAAGAGCTGTACCTGATTGCATTGTCGGGCAAACCGCATCTGCACCTTTGTCTGAGGGCCGAGAATGTGCCCGGATACGACGTCGTTCACGGGGTTGCTTGCGGCAAGGACGAAGCCGAAGCCCGCAAGATCATGAGCTACTACCAGTTCCCTGGGGTGCCGATCCTGCATCCCTTCGAAGAAGCTCGCGAGATTGCCAAGAGTAAAGGGGAGCCGATCATGGGATTGCTTCTTGAAGATGGCGAAGGGCACTGCATCGCCTTTCACTTCGTTCGGTGACCGCTCGTCCAAAGAGATTCGGGCCGAGAATCCAACTTGGATTCTCGGCCCGAAAAGTTAGCCTGAGGCTGGAGTCTTAGCGACCGCCGCGACCGCCGCCACCGCCGCCGGGTCCGCGACCGCCCGGTCGGATGTTCGGGTCAGCTTGGAACGGCTTGCCGCCCATGGCCTTAAGCTGGTCCTTTTGCGCTTGGGTCAAGATGCTGTTGATCTTGGCTTCCATCGCCTTTTGCATCTCTTGTTGCATTTGCTGCATGGCTTGTCGATCCGGAGCCCCGCCGCCTTGTTGCATTGACTCGCGCATTTGTCGCATCTTCTCTTGTTGCTCGCGCTGAGCGGCTTGGAGGCCTTGCTTTTGCGCATCGGTGAGATTGAGCGCCTTTTGGACTTCAGGGTTCATGACGGCTCGAACGCCTTCGAGTTGGATTTGAATTTCCTTGACTCGCTTGAGTTGGTCCGCAGTCAGAACGCCCTCGACCTCTTTATCAAAGGCTTGTTGCATGGTTCGCATGCCTTCGCGGGCGCCTTGGGGGTCGCCGCTATCGCGGGCGGCTTCCATGGCGGCTCGCATCTCTTCTTGCATCTTTTGGCCGAGAGCTTGGAGCTTGGCCTTTTGTTCGGCCGTGACGTTGAGGTCCTTTTGGACGTCGGCTCGGTTGACGAGGCCCATCAGGCCGCCGCCGCCCATTCGTTGCATGCCACCGCCGGGGCCGCGCTGACCTTGGCCTTGGCCTTGACCTTGACCGCCACCTTGGCGACCAGGGGCTTGAGCGAAGACGAGCGAAGCGATGCTGACGAGGCACATCAGGGCCATCAGTCTGAGAGTCAATTTTTTCATGGTTTTCTCCGTTACTGGATTTCGAAGCGATTCGGTGCCCCGTTTGGGCTGTCCTCGCTAGATAGCCGGAAGGACGAGCCCGGCTCCGTATTGTTCACTTCTCTTTTGAAAAATGTCAGTCAGTTCTTGCGTCGCGAAGGAATTTGACTCTGGAATCGAGGAACAGACGGTTCCGCCCGCCGAAGTGCGGGGTGCGACCGCGAAGCTCGGCAGGGACGGTGGCGATGGTTTTTGGGAAATAGGCATCGACGAGCAGTTCGACGTCGCTCGGGCTTTCGGGGAGGCCGACCTGAGGGTTGCCGCTGGCCCGGAGGTCCTCGACGGCTTGGGTCTCCAGCTTGCCCCAGAGGTTATCGAGCGGAATTTCGTCATCGGGCTTGTCGAATCGCCACATCCAGACGTTGGTTTGGCCGAGCGGAGTGGTCTGGATCACTTCGGGCCGGGCCTTGAAGAGGTCTTGGCTGGAGCGGCATCTCCATATTTCCGGCGATTTGAGATAGGGGTTCAGGACGATTTGTGCCCAGCCCGCGCGGGGGTCGGAGGCGGGCCAGCCGGTCCACGGGCGATAGCGGCCGGGCAAGCTCGACTTGAGGTCGCGCCGGTCGGGGAGCCTCTGGTCACTCTCGGTGGTGTACATCGCCATGGCCTGACCGATCTGGCGCATCTGGCTGAGGCAGGTGGTCTGCTGGGCCTTCGCCCGGACCCGAGAGAAGACCGGAAAAAGAATCGCCGCGAGGACGGCGATGATCGCAATCACCACCAACAGCTCGATCAACGTAAACCCCCGCCGCATGGCTTATTCTACGGCAGGGAATCGGCCCGATCTACTTTGGCTTCGATTGAAGACGCCAAGCTTTTGTGACCCGTACGTCAGTCTTTCCCGATTTGTCCTTGGGATCCGAGAACCCCGGCAAAAAGGTTCTGGACTTCCACCGGAGCCTTCAAGTAGCCCGTTGGCTGCGGACCAAAGATTGCCGAGGTCGTTTGAATCAGAACTGCATCTTTTGTTGCCTCAGTGTAAGCACCATCAATAAAGGCATGAAATGTTTTTAATGCTGTACTCCGTTGCTCGTTGACGAGAGCATTATGTCGCTCGGCTGAGAACAACTTTAAGGTCACAAGCAATGCCGCCAACAGGACCACAGGCAGCGAAAGTTTTGAGATTAAGAGAGGCAAGCTTGAGGCAGGCGTCGCAGCCAAACTCTGAAGAGCTATAAAAATACAGTACATAAGTACTCCAGAGGCCACTAGTGAAAGAGCTGCAAAACGATTGTGCCATTTTTTGAGATCAGAGAAGTTCGTAGCATGGTCCCCAGCCGCCTTGGCAGTCAAACTATTCTTATAGCGATCCAACGTTTTATCTATCTCGTCCTTTCGCTCAGTCGCCTCCAAGAAGACCCGATTCAAGCGCAACAAAACTTCTTCGGCATGAGCTGTCTTTCCTTGGACTTCCTCAGAGACAACATATCTCTCTAAAATGACCCGCTGACAAGCCATGAACAGAGTGTCCCTTGTACGGATCACTTCTTGAATGGCGGATTTGACTCTCACTTCCCGCTGCTCCGGTGTCTCTTTGATGCTCAACTCAAGAGCCTGGGTTGTCGTTCGATCCCTATACGACTCATAGATCAGAAGCAGGTCGCTTGGAATCCCGATGCCTAAGTTATCGTCTTCACGGAAAATGTGACCCGGTAATCTAGAAAGAAACTCTATCACCATTCGAAGCGACCGCTCGGCTACAACGAGGTCCTCGAGGCCCTCATGAGAGCCAAAAATGTCTCTGAATTCAAGATTGATGTCCTTTTCAAGGTACTTCTTGGCGGCTTCGACCATTGGATGTGTGGCGGTGGATTGGCTACTCATTTCGTCTACCATAATAGCACGCTCCGTCTGCCTCCATTGGGTAAGATCGCAAGACTTTTCTGCTTCACTGTCCACTTTTCATGCAGACATCCGTTTCGACAAGTTCCCCAAGTCTCGATCAAACAGGGTAAACACCGCACGGATGAGAAGGCGTGACCTTGAAAAGCACCTTCGAGCACAGGGATGTCGCTTAGAACGCGAGGGCGGCAAACATTCGATTTGGCTAAACCCCAAGAATGGGGCTTCTACGGCAGTACCTCGTCACAACGAAATCAAGAGCAACACGGCTCGACGAATCTGCCAAGACCTGGGCGTTGAAAGGCCGAAGAGCCTTTAGATTAAAACGCAGGCGCGATGTGCTCAACCAAGGCTCGGGGGCCTTTGGAGCGCATGGCTGCTTCCCGGCGGTACTGCGTCAATTCGTGAAGGGCATCCAGGACCATCTCGCGGGCTTGTTCGATCGTTTCGCCTTCGGAGATGGCGCCCGGCACTTCGGGGATGAACGCAGTAAATCCACCTTCTTCGGCCGGCTCGAACACGATGGTCAGTTGGTTTTCCACAACAGTATTAGTATATATCAAAAATTCGAACCCCCATAGGCCTGCGGCCCGACGAGGTCAAGCTGCGGCTTGAGGCTACGCCGGTCGGGCCAAAACGGGTAAATCTAGGACCTCATGGGTCAGTTATTGGCGTGTTTTAAGGCGTACGACGTGCGGGGGGTGGTGCCGACCGAGCTGAACGAGGAGCTCGCCGAGCGAATCGGGCGCGCCTACGCCGATGAAACTGGGGCCCAAACCGTCTGTATCGGGTACGACATTCGGCTGACCGGGCCCGGCTTGGGCCAAGCCCTGACCCGGGGCCTGAATGCCGCCGGAGTCGACGTGATCGACCTCGGCATGGTCGGCACCGAAATGGTCTATTTTGCGACCGCTTTTTATGGCTATGACGGCGGGATCATGATCACCGCCAGCCACAACCCGCCCGAATACAACGGCATGAAGATGGTCCGCCAGGAAAGCCGCCCGATCAGCGGCGACACCGGCCTTTATGACATCGAGCGCCGCGCTCATGAGCAAAATTGGCAACGGACCGGCAGCGGCTCGGTGCGCTCTCAAGACGTTTATGACGACTACATCCAGCACCTGCTGACCTTTGCCGACCCGGCGGAGATGAAGCCTCTGCGGGTTTTGGCGAACCCCGGGAACGGGGCTGCCGGGGTTGCGATGGAAAAGCTGATTCCGCACCTGCCTCTGGTCGTGGACAAGATGCATTTTGAGCCTGATGGCCACTTTCCGAACGGGGTGCCGAACCCGATCCTCGAAGAGGCTCGCGCCGACATGGAAGCGAAAATGCGCGCCGCCGCCGCGAGCGGTCCACCTTATGACTTTGGCGTGGCGTGGGATGGCGACTATGACCGCTGCTTCTTCCTGGATGAAAAGGGGCAGTTCATCGAGGGCTATTACATCGTCGGGCTGCTCAGCCAGGCGCTGCTCGCGGTGAGCCCAGACCACACCATTATCTACGACCCGCGCCTGACCTGGAATACCCTCGACATCGTCGAGCGGCTGGGCGGACGGGCGGTGATCTGCAAAAGCGGACACGCCTTTATCAAAGAGAAGATGCGCGCCGAAAACGCCACGTATGGCGGCGAAATGAGCGCCCATCACTACTTCCGTGGCCATTGGTATTGCGATTCGGGGATGATCCCGCTGATGCTGATTGCGCACCTGGTTTCGACGAGCGGGCAGACTTTGGGCCAGTTGGTCGGGCAGATGATCGAGAATTACCCCTGTAGCGGCGAGGTGAATTCGAAGGTTTCCGACGTTAAGACGGTCTTGGCGCGGGTCGAAGCGGCCTACCCGGGCGGGGAGATCGACCGGATCGATGGGCTCAGCGTCCAGTTTGACAACTGGCGGTTCAACTTGCGCGGGTCGAACACCGAGCCGGTGATCCGCTTGAACGTCGAGACGCGCGGCGACCGGGCCTTGATGGAAGCAAAAACGGCGGAGCTGCTCGGACTGATTCGAAGCTAACTCAACCGAAAGGATTCGCGGTCCGTAAAGGGAAAGAGAGGGAGATGCTAGGAATCTATCTGACGGCGGCGATCATCGGGGTCGTGTTGATTCTCGTCAGCCTGCTGGGCGGGCATGGGGATCATGGGTCCGATTCTGACGCCGGCCATGAGACCGATCACTCCGAGACCGCCGATGGGCACCACAGTTCCTTTGTCGAGTGGTTGCCTTTTTTGAGCCTTCGGTTTTGGACCTATTTTTGCGGCGGGTTCGGTCTCATCGGCACGCTCTTGACGATGCTCAAGATGGCGGGACCGACGACCACCTTCAACCTTTCGCTCGGGATGGGCCTCGGGCTCGGGCTTCTGGTTTGGCTCACGATGAAATGGGCCACCCGGTCTGAGGTTGGGCGGTCCGTGGCGACCGACGATCTCGTCGGCAAAACCGGGCGAGTCTTGGTCGCCTGTCGTCCGGGCCAGATGGGTAAAGTTCGGATCGAAGTCCGGGGCGATTGGATCGACCTCATGGCCCTGGATGAAGGGCTTGGCACGTTAGAAATCGGGGAGGAAGTGATTGTGACGCGATTGGAGAATTCGGTGGCTCATGTGGTGGGCCTTCATTCGGCTCTGGAGGGGCCACTGACAACATGAATTTGTGGAGCCTGGTGATTCCTTCGGCGCCCGAACTTATTCGGGCCGCCATCAGCGCGGGCGCGGTGCTTCTCGGCATCTTCATCCTCGTGCTCTTTTTGAAAGGGCTGTTGTTCATTTGTGCGCCGAACGAAGTCCTGATTGTGATCGGACGAAAATCACGCATGGACGACGGGACCGTTCGCGGATTTCGGCCTTACTTTTCGGGGCGAGTTTTTCGCATTCCTATTATCGAGAGTATTGCTCGAATGGGCCTGAACACGATGGAGGTGCCGATCCAGATTCGGGGGGCATATTCCAAAGGCGGAATTCCGATGAATGTTGATGCGATCGCAAACATCAAAATCAGTAGCGATCCCAACATTATTGGCAACGCCATTGAGCGTTTCTTGGGGCGAGACATCAGCGAGATTCGTCGAGTTTCTAAGGAGACATTGGAGGGGCATTTGCGCGGAGTTTTGGCGAAACTGACACCCGAAGAGGTCAACGAAGACCGCCTGAAGTTTGCCGAAGAACTGAGCCGAGAATCTGAAGAAGACTTAGTCAAACTCGGACTGCATGTCGATACCCTCAAGATTCAACATGTAACCGATGACGTTCGTTATTTAAGTTCGATTGGACGCGAGGCGATTGCGAATGTTGTGAAAGAAGCCGAGATGGCTGAAAGTGACTGGCACCGTGTCGCTGAACTTGCCGAAGCATCGAACCAAGGTCGAGCCAAAGTGGCCCAAGCCAATGTTGAAGCCAACGTCGTTCGAATGCGCAATGATTTGCGCAGACAAATCGCAGATATGGATTCTCAGGTGAAGTCGGAAGAAGAGCGAACTCTGGCCGCCGCCAAAGAGGCTCGCGCCGTCGCCGAAAAAGCGCTTCAACAGGTTCGAGCTGAGCTCGAAGGGCTGCGCCTGCAAGTTGAGCGGGTGCTCCCAGCCGAGGCCAAACAAGAGGCCGAACAGTACGCCGCCCGGGGCGAAGCCGCCATCATTCGTGAGCGCGGCCGAGCGGTCGCCGAAGCTCTGCATTTACTACACGAAGCTTGGAACAAAGCCGGGGCCAGTGCGCTGCAGATTGCCCTCATCGAAGACATCGAAAAAATCATGGCGACGGCGGTCGCGGGTGTGCAAAGAATGAAGATTCAAGGGGTGCATGTCATCGATTCGGGTCAGGGTGAAACGTTAGCCAAATACGCGATGGGATATCCGCAGATGTTGGAGGCTACGTTCCAGGCTTTAGATCGCTTGACCGGCCTCAATGTTCCGGAAATCCTCTCTCCTCAATTCTCCCATCGAATGTCTGAAAAGAGTCCGGAGGTGGAAGCATGAGCCCGCTCTTAGTTGCGATCTTGGTCTGCGCGTTTCTTTTCTTACTGTTCCTGCTGAATCTCAACAACTTAATCATCAAGTGCGGGCCCAACGAAGTGCTGATCATTTCGGGTGGAAGACGCCGAGAGGGTCAGCGCATTTTGGGGTATCGGTTGATCAAAGGCGGTCGCGGTATTCGCATTCCTTTGGTGCAACGAGTTGATCGTATGGATTTGACCAACATGGTCATTGATGTCACCGCGACGAATGCTTACTGCAAAGGGGGCATCCCGCTGATCGTCCAGGGCGTCGCAAACGTCAAGATCGCAGGCCATGAACCGGTCATGAACAACGCGATTGAGCGGTTCTTGAACAAGCCGCGAGCCGAGATTATGGAGATCGCCAAGGCGACTCTCGAAGGCTCTCTGCGTGGAGTTCTCGCAACCCTGACTCCCGAGCAGGTGAACGAAGATAAGATCCTCTTTGCTGAGCGGCTGGTGCAAGAGGTCGAGGCGGATATGACCTCGCTGGGCATGGTCGTCGACACCCTCAAGATCCAGAGCGTCAGTGACGACGTGGGCTACCTGGAGTCGATTGGCCGGAAAAAGAGCGCCGAAGTCGTCGCCAACGCGCGGGTCGCTGAGGCCATCGCGAAGGCTGACGCCGTCGTGCGCTCGTGCGAAAACCAAGAAACCGAAGTTCGGGCCCAGGTGGATGCCGAGCTCGAAGTCGCCAAAGCCGAGGCCCAACGAAAGCTCAGCGAGATTCTCAGCCGCCGCGAAGCTCTCATCGCCGAAGAGAAGGCTTCCGTCGCCGCGCTTTTGGCTCAAGCCGAAGCTGACGTCAAGGTGCAGACCGCTCGTCTGGAGCAAGTGCGAAACCAGCTGACCGCTGATGTCGTCCAGCCCGCCAAAGCCGCCAGCGAGGTCGCTGAAGCCAAAGCCAAGGCCGATGTCGCCCCGATCCTTGAGGACGGCAAGGCTCGCGCTCTGGCACTGACCACACTCGCCGAGAGTTGGAAAGAAGCCGGTGACCATGCCCGCGAGATCTTCTTGTTGCAAAAGCTGCAGCCGATCCTGGCTCAGATCACGGACACGATCTCCTCGACTCCGATTGAGCGCGTCACCGTCATCGGAACCGGTGGCCCCGAATCGAAAGGACCGGCTCAGTGGTTGCCGATGCTGGAGCAGATTCGCGAGATTTATGGGATCGACCTCGTCGAAAAGGTCCAATCTCTCGGCAAGCCGAGCACGACGAACGTCCAGGTCGTCCTGCCCGAAGGAGAGTCTGCTGAATCCACGCCGCCCGGTCGTCCCGCCTCAGTCGAGAAGCCGCCCGTCCGAGAAAAATCGATTCATATCCCACGAAAAGAGTGACTTGCCCGAGTAGGAGATTTGGCCCAGCCAAGCCGAAACTTAGGAAGTGATGTTTAGGTTTTGGGGGGCGTTTCGCGCCCTGTTTCTTCTTGTCGTCGTCGCCTCCTGCGGGCTCGCTTCAGCCGAGACCGAGGTTCGGACCATTTTTGCTGGCCAGCTGCATGTGGTCATGCCCGCGAAGGCCGAGGTCGGAGGCGCCTCGTGGTCGAAAGGCGGAGGGGGCTTGCCCAGCCAGTGGAGCGCCGAAGCGAACGGAGATCGCGCGGAGGTGGCTCGCGAATTTGGCCTTCGTGGCGAAGCAAACATCAAAGCGCGGATGGCCGAGATCGTGCCGGGCGTCGAGCAGGTGATGGCTTTGAAGGTGAGCAACACCTCGGCTTGGCAAGGGTTCAGCAGCACCGCCGGAATCTTGGTGATCGATGCCCCGATTTCGAGTTGGATCGTCGTGGCTCGAGGGCCGAATGCTCGCAGCATCCTAAACTCAGTGTGCCTGGAGCGATCGGAGCCGACGGCTTGGATTCAACGAGGACTGCCGGGCGGGATGTCGATGATGCTGCCTTATGAGCTCGCCCCGACCCGACGCGGCGATGGAAGATATGAGCTGAAATTCGAAGGCATGAGTCTGAATCTGATCCTCTCCAGCCCCGAAGAAGGCAAGAAGTTCAACATCAAAACGACCGTGGACAATCAGAGAGACGCCTACACCAAGAACTCTCTCTACAAGGACGTCAAAGTGACTCGAAAGCGAGTAAGCGACTTCACCGAAGGTGAGTTGGTCGAAATTAAGTTCGAAGAGTCCGGGCGGAAACAGGTTCACATCTACATGGCAGGTGTACTCAGAGGCATCGGCGTCCAGCTTTCTTGGACGTTCTTGGAGGATTCAGACGCGCACCATGACTACAGTAAGAGGATGCTGAGCTCGTTCAATTCGAAGGAATCGGGCGTGATCGGCTACTCGACCTATGCCGCGGGGAATTCCGGATTCACCTTCGAATCCCCGGCCACACCCACCGCCTCGAAGCCCGGGCCGGGGGTTGAAGAGTGGACGGTCGACGGCTTTGGCATCCTTCTCACGGCCCGAACGGTCGAAACCTCGAACGGATCGTCGGACGCCACACAGGCGGCGGAGTTTTTTGTCGCCGGAGCCAAGAATGCAGCTACCTCGAATCAGAGCTTCCGCTCGACAATCACGCCGCATGTGGTCAATGGGGTTTTTGGCAAGCTCGCAAGATGTACTTATGAGCTCCGTGGCTCAAAAGTTCATCGATGGGGCCTCTTTTTGGCCACGAGAAGCCGAATCTATGTCCTCGATGTCATGTCGAGCGAAGAAAAAATTGTGAACCATGTCATCTCGTCGGCCCAACTGGATTTGCCGGTGCCCGCTGGACTCACGAAGCACACCTTCAAAGATACAAAGATCAGCGTGGTGAAAGTCGCGAGCACAACCGTGACGTCAAGCGGGAAGGAGAAGTCGATTGATTCGAGCGAGACCCTCTCGACCGTCGAGCCGGGCAACCTCTTCTTTACTTCCAGCATCCAACGATATGAAAAAGGAAGCTGGCCGGATGTCAAAGCGACGGGCAAAGCGCTCATCGACGGCATCGCCCAACAAGCCAAAGGCAAGGCCAAGATTCTTGCCGAAGGCCGGGGTGCCGAGCAGTTTGGACAAGCCTACTGGTATGCCTTTGAGCTCGAGGTAAACGGAGTGAAGATCGAGTCGTACCTGTATGCGACCGCCCTCGGCAGAGACATCTTGCTCAACTTGGTCGGATTCTTCAGCACGGACGACGCGGCTCGGTTTGGTGGGCAAATCGTGATGAACTCATATCGCCCGAGCCTGAGACCCTAAGCTCGCTCGGCCACCACGAACGCCATCGCGAGAGAATCGGTGTGGGTGAGGCTCACCCACACCTGAACCCCTCGAAAGTCGTATCGGACCTCTGGCTGGCCATCTGGCCGGGCAAGAACCTCCATCTCAAGAGGAACATCAGACCCCGTAGATGACCTGGACTTCGAGGAGCGTGCCGCAGAATTGTTGTCGAATCAGGTTCTTCTCTTTCTCCCTAGACTTCGCACTCTGCATTCCACGTGACACACGTCGACGATTGGGCCCAAAGAAGGGCAGGTACTGACAGGACTGCGCTGAGCGCAACGATCGTTTGAACTGTGTACTTTTTCATAGCTTTTATTTACCTCGGAACTCCTTCTCGTCCCATGATTAATGCCATCTCCGCTTCAAACGGAGAAAATTTTAGTCCAAGTTTGACGCTTCCATTCGCGAAAACGCATAGCGTTTGCTGATTGGGAACTGATTGCCTAATCTTCTCGCCATTCTTCCCGCCGTAGACATAGTAGTGAATAATTCCTGTAGGCCTTCGGCATCGGTGTTTAGCCTCAAAAATCGGCTCCTTCTCAGGGTCATAAGGATTGAGCATGCCCGGTCTTTTTTCGAAGACTTGTGCGGCATACATTCTCGAATAGAAGTATCCCGACCCAGCACATTCGAAGTTTCTTTTCTGCTTTGGAACGTTCCACTCCGCTCCTGGATTGTAAGCGAATATCGGATAATCACGGGGAGGCTCTTTATCTTCATGGTCAGCGCGATACATCTGGTAAGCGTTGTACCACCCTCGCAGTCCGGCAATCGCCTCTGTATCATAGGCTTTGGCCATCAGAGTAGGACGTAGGACCAGCAAAAGAGCCCCAAGGAGCACACCGACAATAGCGATCACTATAAGCACTTCCATTAAGGTCATGCCCCGCTGAGCTCGCAGAACTTGCTTTTTGGGATCCTGAATTGCTTTTTCTCTGTGGGTTGAATCCATACTCAAAGCTTTCCTCCTGTCATTTTGTGAATTTTTTTGCAAGAACATGGTCGACTTAGATTCAGCTTCTCAGCTCTATTTTTGAGGCAAAACTCGTCCATGCTTATCCAGTCCGGATTTGAACTCTGCTTTGACAGCGCTGACCGCAACAATGCGAAAGTTCTTAACTCGAACAAGATAGGGGCTGAGGGCACTTCGACGCGTAGCTGCCGAATTGAGGGGCAAGGTGGTTCTCCGTCACCATGCATTTACTATACAACACATTTTCTCGAATTGGACATGAAAATTCCATTTTTTGTCTTGCGAATTTTTCCCGGCACGGAGTCTAGGAGCACAGTTCCACGACGACCATCGCGAGTGCGTGCGTGTCGGTGTGTGAGATCGAGAGGTGGACCTTCCATTGGTTCGCTTCTTGGACCGTCGTGGCGAAGCGCACGACGGGCTGGCCTTGGTCTCCTCGCAGAACTTCGACCTGATGCCAGGTCAGGTGGGTGCCGAGGACTTTAGCGATGGCTTCTTTGGCGGCCCATCGGCCCGCCACTCGTTCGGCAGTGGTGCAGTAGGCTCGCTCGGCTGGAGTTAAGATTCGCTCGACGAACCCTGGCCGGGCGAGCGCTTTCTCAATACGAGCAATTTCGACAAGATCGGTCCCGATTCCGATAATCAATGTGCCGATAGTTTAGTTCTTTTCTCGCGATCGGATCGACGCTCAACGTCGCCCTTAGAACACAAAGGCCTGCTCTTCAGGAATGAAGAGCAGGCCTCGGGCTCACAGCCGGCGATGCTACTCACGCAGCTTTGCGAGCAGACGCAGAATCTCAAAGTACAGCCAGCAGAGCGTCACGGTCAGACCAAAAGCTGCGTACCATTCCGTATCCTTGGGCAGTTGCAACTTCTCGCCTTGTTCGATAAAGTGATAGTCCAGGCAGAGGTTTAAGGAAGCCAGCGCGCAGACGAAGAGGCTGAAGCCGATGCCCATCGGTCCGGTGTCGTGGATGAACGGGAACGACCATCCGAATCCAAAGACCGCCACTGCCTGCACCAGGTACAGAAGGCCGATTCCAAGGGTCATGGCGCTCACGACCTTCCAGAACATCGGATATCGCCGGGTGACCCCCGTTCGGTAGACGAAGAACATCCCGATGGAGACCGTGGCCGTGAGGCCGGCCGCTTGCAAGGCAATCCCCGGATATCGGGCATTCAGCAAGGCGCTAAAGCCCCCAAGAAGAAGACCTTGCATCACCGCGTAGAGCCAACCAAGAGGCTTGGCCAAGCGCGGGACGAACCCGATCACGAGGCCCAGACCCAGGGCACCCACCATCGCCGCCCCAACGATTCCGATCGAACCGCCGATCGCCCCTTGGGGAACCAGGTTCCATCCGACCGCACCAAATACGATCACGATAGACAAGAAGAGGATGACCTTGTTGGCCGTCCCTTCGACGGTCATGTGGCCGCGCCCGGATAACTCCCGGGCACTTTCCCAGGCCCGGTCTTGAAGAACAGGATTCCCGCTCTTCATAAACATCTGCGAAAATCGATTTCCAGAGGAATTTGAGTTCTGTTGATTGAACATGGTTGCTTCGTTTTCAGCGACAATGCATCACTTCGCTCGCATAGAATCGCTGCTTCGTATCTTACTCAACGCTATTGTAGAGGATTTTGTCCCGATTCACCACCATTCCCGCTGAGAATTTCAGAAAAAATGCCCCGCCCGTGCGAACGGGACGGGGCCAGGATTGGACCAGTACGGTCGAGTAAGTCGTTTCTTAGCTGCCACCCATTTTTTGGCGGCGCAAAAAGGCGGGGATGTCGAGGTCGATCTCGTCCATCTGGATCGGAGTCACGGCCGCGACGCTCGGCCCGGCACTGGCGCTCGGAGCAGACATCCCAAAGACCTCTTGGTCGCGAGCGGCAGGCCCCACCGCCATTCCCGCCGCGAGCAGAGTGATCGAAATCGATCCATCTTGGCTCGGCTTCATCACATGACCCATGAAAATCTCGGCGTCCTCGGCGTCGGCAAACTGCATGATGAACTCCATCGCCTCATGCGCTTCTCCGATGCTGAAATCGGGCCCGGCGCTGATGTTGACCAGGATCTTTTTCGCGCCTGCGATGCTGGTTTCCAGGAGTGGACTGTTGGCCGCGTTTCGAGCCGCCATTTGAGCTCGATTCTCGCCGATGCCCTTGCCGAGGCCCATGAGCGCGACCCCAGCGTCCTTCATCACCGACCGCACGTCGGCGAAGTCCACATTGATCACGCCGGGAAGCAAGATGATGTCGCTGATCCCTTGGACGCCTTGGCGCAAGACATCATCGGCGGCGGCAAATGCCTGCTGCATCGTCGCGCGCTTTTCAACGAATCCGAGCAAGCGGTCGTTGGGAACGACGATCAAGGTATCCACATGCTCTTTGAGCCGGGATGCCCCCTCGTCGGCCAGTCGCTTTCGCTTGGGGCCCTCAAAAAGGAACGGCTTCGTCACCACGCCGACGGTCAGAATCCCCATCCGCCGGGCAATGTCGGCAACTACGGGCGCCCCGCCCGTCCCGGTGCCGCCGCCCATCCCGGCGGTGATGAACACCATATCGGCCCCAGTCAATTCAGCCTCGATCTGCTTTTCGCTTTCGTGCGCCGCCTTCTCACCGACTTTCGGATCGCCCCCGGCTCCGAGCCCGCGGGTCGACGATTCACCCAGCTGGTAACGTTTCGGGGCCAGGCTCTGGTCCAGCGCTTGGGCATCCGTGTTCATCGCCACAAAATCGACTCCGACCAGGCCTTCTTGGATCATCCGATTCACGGCATTGCATCCGGCACCCCCGATGCCAATGACCTTGATGACGGCTTGTTGTTCGAACAGATTTTCCGGTTTCATGCGATTTGAACCCGAACGTGGTGAATGGACGTTCAGCCATAGGACGAACGACCTGCATCAAAAGCCGCTCGATGTGCAGTGAATTGAGTCAATCTCGGCTCGCCGTGCGTCCCAAATGATAGCAATGAACCCGTTGGATGAATCTGCCCCGATCGAAGTCGAGACTCCCGAAGAACCGGGAGCCGAACAGACCCCCGACGCGCCCGCACCCGAAGGCACCCAAGTTTCCCTGACGCTGGTACGACAGGGCCGGCCCATCGACGTCCGATTTGAGTTCGTGGCTCCGGCAACTTTGGGCCGATTCGATCCCGCCACTGGACCTGTCGACGTCGACTTGGGCACCCTGGAACCTGAGGGCTCTTATGTCAGCCGCAAGCACGCCAAAATCACCTGCGAAGACGGCGTTTATCATCTGATCGACTTAGGCTCGTCGAACGGCACGTTCATTTTGCGCTCCGACTTTGAGCGAGTCGAGGCCGCCGAATTGGAAGACGGATCTGAATTTGCCCTGGGCAACGCCCGGTTCATTTTTCACGTGGTGAAGGAATGATCGCGGCCGTCGTCGCCGCGATCTCGCTCCAGACACCGCCCAAAATTTCGACCCCCGCACCCGGGTCCAAGCTCCGCGTCGAATTGATGAACACCCTGCGCAAGCCGGTCGAATCGCAACTTGGCGTGAAGGTGAAGTTCAAAGTCGACCGGTTGCGAGTTTCGGAGCCTTGGGCTTTTTTGGCCGGCGACTGCCAGGATTCGAAGGGGCGGCCCATCGACCTGCGAAAGACCCGCCTCAAGGCCGAAGCTGAGTGGATGGATGGGCCCTCCGTTTATGCGCTCTTCTGGAAAGATTCGAAAAAGAAGTGGACAGTCAAGACTTTTGTGCTGGGTCCGACCGATGTCGCGTGGTCTGACTGGCCCGAGAGGTTTGGGTGCCCACGAGAACTTTTGGGCCTCCCTCGTCCATCCGCCCCGTGACAAACACCCTTCTTGTCCTGATGAAGTCCACATCAGAAGGGAGAGGTGAAACCTGCGCTGAGATCGTTGCCGGCGCGCAGAAAGGGACTTTAATCACTCGTTGCCCAGTCTCCTGAACCCGCGAACAGGGCGGACGTTCGGACGCTCGGTGGTCCGGAGGATCGGGTCCAAGGGCGCTGGGCCAGCGAAAACCCTCTGCACCCGAACCCCCAAACACCCGAACTCCCGAGCCCGCCAACATCCGAACATCCGAACAGTGCGGAAGTTAGGTGGCTCGGAGGTCCGGGCCGAACTCCCGAACACCCGAACAGGTGGCATTCTATGTCGGCCTTTCAGGCCTGATGAACTTGGGCGGCCCGTTTCCAGGCCTCGCGGCCTTCGCTAGGTGATGTCGGCCCTTCGGGCCTCCCGAACCCCGACTCCCCAACACCTGAACACCCGAACACCTCTAATGTTCGGAAGTAAGGTGGCTCGGAGGTTCGGGCCGAACTCCCCAACACCCCGAACTGCAGAACCCCCGAACCCCCGAACCCCCCCAACTCCAAAAAAATACCCCCCTCCCCGCGGAGCGGGGAGGGGGGCGTTGGCGAGCTTAGTTGTCGCCGAGAGCGCCGTTGTTGGCGGCCCAGAGCGAGTAGTCGAAGTTCGTGATTTCGCCGTCACCGTCAAAGTCGTTGTCGGTGTTAGCAGTCACGGAGTTGCCGTTGGCAGCTGCCCAGAGCGAGTAGTCGAAGTTCGTCACTTCGTTGTCGTCGTCCGAGTCGCCCACCAGCGGGGTCACGGTACCGAAGGCGTAGCTACCTACCGGGGTGGCAGGATCAGACGGATTCGGCATCGTCTTGCGGAGCCAGAAGCCCAGCTTGAAGCTCACCCGGTACGGAACCGTCACTGCGCCCGGAACCGAGGCGCTGAACGCACCCGTCACCGGATCGTAGGTCGCCGAACCCGTTGCAATTTCGCTGTTTCCACCGTCGCGGAACGAGACCGGGATCGAGGTCGGCAGGTTCGCGCCGGTGTTGTAAGCAGCCGTCAGCTGACCGAAGTCCACGGTGCCCGAAACCACGTTCGAAGGAGCGTTGACCGTTCCTTCAAGCCGCATCGTCAGGTCGAATGCCGTTGCGAAAGTGCCGGAACCGCTCGCGGTCCAGGTTGCTGGGAATCCACTGTCCGTGGGACCGGTCGAAGCCGCACCACGTTGGTAGGCCGCCGGGCTTCCCGCAATCGGCGTGTTCGGAGAGCTCGAGAACCAGAAGCTATTGATTCCAGCAGGCGAAACTGGTTGGATCATCATGAAGTAATCGCCAGCCGCGAGGTTCACCGGAGTGATCGGGATTTGATATCGCCGAGTGATCGCGTTGGTCCCGAAAAGACCGCCATCAACATTGGTGACGCTCGCCCAAGGGATATTCTGAGTGGTGACCACTGCTCCCGGAAGACCGGCAGACTTTTGGAAAAACGTCACGTTGATCGACGTTGGGAAGCTCGAGTCGGTCGTTCGGGTGAAGTGTCCTTCCACGGAGTTGATCGTCCAGCCGTTAGCATCGGTGACGGTAAAGTCATCGGCGAGTTGTCGGTCCGATTGATCAGGCGCCACCAACACCGAGAAGACGCAGCTCGGAGCCTGCACCGAAGTCGGCACAGCTTGGAGGCTGGAGAGTCGTTGGGCATAGAGAGGCGCGGCAGGTGGAGTCACCGGGTTCCACTGGAATCGGACAGGAACGGGGGTTGAGTTGACAGTCGTTGAAGTCGTTGTCGCCGCAAAGCCTGCTCCAGCGACCAGCGGGAATCGAGCAACGGCCAGATAGTACGTTCCGGTTGCCAGATTCCCCGAGTGGCCCGCAAAGGCGGTGGTCAATCCCGCCAAAGCCGGTCGGGCATTGTCCGCGCCTCCGAAGGAGAAGAAAGCCGGATAGGTGGCCGCTCCGTTGGCAAATCCGTCGACGTAGAACAGCGGAGTGCCGGTGTCGGAATACAGCGCAAAGTCGTAATCGCTGCTGGTGGTATTCAGGTCGATGTCTAAGTATCGCGATAGATTGGTTGGTCCGTTGATAGTGAACTTGAACCAGGTTACAATGCCTCCAGCGTGGGTGAACGACGCGGGATTGTTGCCATCGACCAGCGTGCCCAGATCCGTTGCCGTCGGGATGCCGGAGACCGTGTTGTAGTTCGCTCGGAAGGTCAAGCCCGCCGTTCCGGTGCTCGTGCTTGTGGCCGTCCAAGGAGACGAATAGGAAGCTGACGTCCGAGTGACAGAAACGTAATACGTCCCGGCAACCAGGTTGCCATCACGGCCGTTATAGACCAGGCTTACCGTGTTCCCGCCCGTCACAAAAGTCGGCCGCGGATTCACCGCTCCGCCAAAGGTCAATTGTGAGAGGGACCCGCTTCCATCGGATGTATCACTGACAATGAGGTCGCCCGAATTGTTCCAGATCGCGAGGGCGGTCGCTGCCGTCGCAGACGTAGAAGTTTCCGTATCTAAGTCAAGGAATCGGGTCGCGCCCGTGCCCGTCGGCAGGACCAACTTATACCAGCGAACTTGGGCCGCCGAGTACGTTTGTGAGTTCGTTGACAGACCATCCGCAAGCGGATCGAAAGAAGCGACCGTCGTCGGCGGAGTTGCAGGCTCATCCGTCAGGTTGAACGTGATGTTCATCGTGTTGTCAAGAACACCACCCGTGGGCGAATCATCAACCGTGTTGACGAAGTTGAAGTTCCAGGTTCCGCCTCCGAATGGCGCCGTGGCTCCTGCGTTCACAAAGAACGAGCCGCCAAACGTGACCGTTCCGGTGTAACCGCCTTGCGAACCGACGACGCGCTGAGCAAACGGGGTGCCGCCCGGGTAGGTGATCCGCATGAAGTTGTCGTTGACAAAGTCAACCGTGGTGCCGTTGATCTCCACCGTATTGCCGGTGTAGTCGATGCGGCCGAGCGAATATCCAGTCACCGTGAACATGTTCGTGAAGAGCGTTCCTGAGGTGACGCCCGTGGAGGTTCCGATGGCGGGGCTAAAGGGGCCAAAGGTGACGCTGTCTTGAACAACGGCATAGGCCGAACCAACAACGAGCGCACCTGCCAGTACGGCCAGGGAGCGAGAGAAACTTGATGTTTTGATCATAAGGATGTTTTCTTCCCCTCTGAAGCCCATCGAGGTCTCGACACGACTCGGCACTCAGGCGATTCAGAGATACCGTTCGAGTATAACATCAACTAAGCCAATCCCCTCCTCGCGTGAAAAAATTGAATCGAGATCGCTGAAGTTAAAAGAAAATCCCGAAATTTTGCTAGGGAGCAAGAGACCGCTCGGGCTGTCAGCGAGGCATGAGGCCGGACTCAGCTCAGTTTTGCCCAAAATTGTCAGATAATTTGACTATAATGATCTTTGGGGTGTTGTTGTGAGTTCTGATCGTCTTTTTCCGGGCCAAGTTGAGCGCTTGATCTTTTCGAAAGATCAAATTGCCTGCATCGCGTCGCCGGTTCGAGCAGAGGTCTATTGGGCTTTTCCGGTCTATTCGCCTCGGTCGATCAGCGAAGTCGCGGGTGACCTCGGCAAGTCCCAGCAGACGGTCCATTATCATGTCGTGGCGCTGGTCCAGGCCGGCCTTCTTCTGGCGGTGGCGGAGCGAAAGCGACATGCCCGGATCGAAAAGCTGTACGTGCGATCCTCGGTCATCTCGCTCGACGAAGGACCGGGGGCCTCGGCGGAGTACCTCGGACTCCAGTCGAAGGCGTTTTCGGCTCTCATGCGGTCGGCGAGCCGCGACGTCGAGATCGCGCTTTCGATGGTGCCGGAAGATCTCTCCATCTACTTAACTCTGGGCTTGCGGCGGCGGGTTTTTCATGTCACTCCGAAGCAGCTCGAAGGGCTACGGGATCGAATCTTTCAGGCGATCATGGACCACCTGGCGGAGACTGCCGCCGATCCCGAGGAGCCCACCCTCCAGATTCAAACGGTCGGGATGTTTTATCCCACCCACGCTCAAATTCGCCGTTGGAAAGGCCGCACCGAGCCCGAAGAGCAACCCTCCGACGATCCCGAAGACTCGACTGAATCTTAGAGATCGTCTTCGTTCATGCCAGCGGCGACTTCGGGAAGACGCTCCACGTGGACCTTGCCGATCCGTCGTCCGTCGGTCTCATAGACTCGGAATCGATATCCTTCCGATTCGATCTGCTCATCCTTCTTCGGCTGGCGGCCAAAAAGGCCAAAAACGTATCCGCCCAGCGTGTCGAACTCTTCGCTTTGGAAGGCCGATCCGATCTCGTCGTTCAAGTCATAGAGATTGACCTTGCCTAAGGCGATGAACCCCGTGCCATTCGGAATGATGTCGGGCTCCTCGATGTCGTACTCGTCGACGATTTCACCGACCAGTTCTTCGACGATGTCTTCGATCGTGACGAGCCCCGCCGTCCCACCGAATTCGTCTTGAACGATCGCCATCTGACTGCGAGCGGTTCGCATCTCGCGGAGGAGGTCGTGGAGGTTCTTGTTCTCAGGGACAAAGAGCGGCGGGCGCATCAGGGCCCGCAGAGTCACCGAGTAGCTACTCCGCAGCTGAGCCAGCAAGAGGTCCTTAGCATGGACGATGCCGATGATCTGGTCGTCGGTTCCTTCAAAGACGGGGATTCGAGAGTGTCCTGACTGTTGAATGAGCTCGATGACGTCCGAGGGCTCGGTCGAAGCATCGACCGCATTCATGTCTACCCGTGGGGTCATGACTTCCCGGGCAACGGTGTCGCTGAACTCAAAAACCGAGTGAAGGAGCTCCTTTTCTTCACGCTCGATCTCACCGGAGACCTGAGCAGATTCGACGATCGTTTTGATCTCTTCTTCGGCCATGTTCTGGACCACGAAGCTGGCCCGAGCACCGAACCGGGTGGTGATCAGTCCAGCCAGCCCCGTGAAAAGGAGAATGAACGGCTTGAAGACAATGGCAAAGAGCTTGATGAATCGCCGTAATCGGAGCGAGGTCGCCGCCGGGTTGATGCCGGCATAGGTTCGACCCACTAACTCGGCAAACACGACGTTGAATGTGAAGACCACCAAGGTCAAGACAAGACCCGCCAGCCAGAGGCTCTGCTCGGAGAAGTCACGCATCCCGCGCGAGGCGGCAAACTGGGCCGCCGATGGAGCCAGAACGAAACACAGTCCAATGAGCAGAGCCCGCATGATCTGGCTTCCCAAATGGCTCGCCGCAACATACGTGGACTTATTCTTCAAAATCCGGTTGAGGGCTTCTTGTTTGGCAGGATCTTTTTCAAAGTGCCGGGTGTGCATCGGCCGCAAGATGTCCATCGCCGTTTCCGCCGCGACGAAAAACGAGTTGAAAAGGATCGCCAAAACGATCATCGCGACCGCGACACCGGCGAAGCTCAGCGACAGCTGAAACGAATCAGACTGCAGGGGAGGGTCCGCTGCCCAGCCTAGCCTTGGCAACCCCAGGCTGGTGAGGAGGACCATCACGAAGATGAGGATCGAGATTCGGCTTGCCCCTCCCAAGGCCCGCCGGTTCCGTTCTTTCGGTTTCTTTTTCTTCTTTTTCATTCCAGACGCGTGTTCCAACTATTATTTCGGAATTAATCCGAACATGATCAGGGAGAGGATGACCCCGACGGTCGCCCCCAACGTGAGTTCAAAGACGGAGTGAATTTTGGCTTCCCACCGACTTTGGGCGATGATGCAAGCCAAAAGAACTCCAATGGCCGCCGCCAGAGCGTTGTCGGTGATGAAAAAAACGGTCCCGGCCAAAAAGAAGCCGAGGGCCGCGTGCCCGCTCACCAGACCTCCTTTGAAGGCTTGGCCTCGTTTGCCGAGCCCTTTCCCGATCACCACCACCAAAACGACCAAAAAACAGCCCAGGAAGATTCGAGGCACCATGCCGATGCCCAGATTGTCCGCGGTGAGGCTCGTTCGAATTCGCTCCCAGGTTTCATCGCCCAAGGCCAAAAGGGCACCGATGATGACGGCCATGATCGTGGTGATCAAGACCGCCCCCGCAGCAATATCTTTGGCGAACTTCGCGAGCGGGTGGTAGCTCGGTTGAACCAGATCGACCGTCGCCTCGATGGCCGAGTTAAACATTTCGGCAACGATGACGAAGCTGATCATCAGGAGCAGCACGAGGAGCTCGCGCATGCGCATGTTCAAAATGATCGCGCCGAGCACGGCGATGAGGGTCACATAGATGTGGACCCGCATGTGGCGCTGGGTTCGAAAGGTGTAGACGAGCCCGCTCATCGCGACTCGAAACGGACCCAAGACGTCGCGACCACTAGCCATGTGCCACCTCGGAAAGCGTCTGCCACTTGGGGTCCTCGGGGTAGCCCATCAAGCGGGCGATCCGGTTCATTTCGGCGATCATCTCGGCTTGCTCGGACTCGGTTTCGTCGTCGAGGCCCATCAGATGCAAGCCGCCATGCAACGCCAGATAGACCATCTCTTGCTGAAGCGGGATGCCCCTCTGGTCGGCTTGGCTTTGTGCCACATCCACAGCGATGGCGATGTCGCCCAGAATCTGGGCAGGATTGGGAGCGGCCACGAAGGTCAAGACGTCGGTCGGCTCGTCAATTTGCCGAAAATCCCGGTTCATCGCCCGAATTCCGTCGCGATCCGTCACCAACACCGAAACCTCCTGTGCCGGTTGCTCATACAGCTCGAGGAGTGTCCGAAGCACCCGCTTCAGTTCGGAGAGGTTCACTCGAATTGCGGTCGAGTTGGAGATCAAGATTCGATGAGTGCGAAGGCGTCTCATAGGGGTCGGAGTCGGGATAGACGATGCGCTCATGGCGAATCGCCGAAAGCGAGGTCATGAAGCTCTGGTGAATGGCCCGCAAATCTCGAAAGGTCAAATCGCATTCGTCGAGTTGACCGTCGGCCCGGCGCTCTTCGATGACTCGCAATACGGCGATCTCCAAGTTCTCGGTGTCGCCGCGATCCACCGAGCGGCTGACCGCTTCGACCGAGTCGGCCAGGTGCAAAATCGCCGCTTCGCGGGTCTGCGGCTTGGGCCCCTCATAGCGGAAAAACTGCTCGATGGTGATGTCGGGCCCCTGTTCGCCGCTCTGGGCCAGGGCTCGGTCAAAGAAATACCGGATCAAGGTGGTGCCGTGGTGTTGCGCGATGCCGTCGCGGATGATCGGCGGGAGCTTGTACTGCTTCGCCAGGTCGAGCCCATCGCGAACATGCGCGGCGATCGTCATCGCACTCACCGTCGGAGACATCGAATCGTGGATGTTCGGCCCGACTTGGTTTTCGATGAAGTAGCTCGGCCGGTTCATTTTGCCGACATCGTGGAAATAGGCCATCGCCCGGCAGATCACCGGATTCGCACCAATGGCCCGGGCGGCATTTTCGGCGAGATTTCCGACGATCACACTGTGTGCATACGTGCCGGGCGCCCGAAGCATCAGATCGCGAAGCAACGGGTGATCGGGACTACACAACTCCAAGAGCGACCAATCGCTGATGATGTCGAAGAGCTTTTCGAGGACCGCCACGCCCAGCCAAAAGATGCTCGTGGCGATGATGGCAGCGAGCGCGGCCCAGCCGGCGCTGGACGCCACAATCGAAATCTGGTCTCGCCCGACCGCGCCCGCCGAAATGCAAACTGCGATGAGGCCGAGCGCCAAAGCCTGGATGCTCATTGCTCGCAACAGGTCGCTCCGCTGCTTGAGCGGATTGACGGCATGGGCTCCAACCGCCCCCGCGAGCCAGCTGGCCGCCAAAACCGTCACCGGAAGCGTGCCGCTCACACCCAGCAAGAACGCCACCACCGTCAGGGCAAAGACCGAGAGTGCGGGACCCAACAGGGCTGAAGCCAACATCGCTTGGGCGACGAGCGGGGCCGTGAGCAAAAAGCCGATGCCGAGAAGCTGGTGATCGCCGATACCTCGGGTCAGCAGTTGTATGCCGCCGATCGAACCGAACGCGACCAGCCAGATCATCTTTTCGGCTTGGTGCGGCGTTGTGCCCGTCACCGGTGTGTGGCGAAGGTGAAATCGGGTGAGGACCAGCGCAAAGAGCGTGATGAGGACCGTTCCGCTGAGGGTGAGCGGCGGGACCGGCCACGAGTTGTGCGCCAAAAGCAAAAAGGCGCCGAGCGCCCCGGCTCCCAAGAGCTTCAGCCCTTGAACAGCAACGCGGCCCCCTTGGGCCACATCTGCAAGCCTCCATCGGGAGGCGATAGTCTGGAAAGAATCTTTCATGGAGATCGAGTCAGCCCTTCCTTAGGCAGAGTCGATGCCAGAAATGTCTGGGGCTCTCGGCCCCAGACGGGTCAAATTCTAGTTGCGACTGACGCGGCGTCGCTTGGCTCGGCGTCGCTTTTCGCTAGGCTTCTCGTAGTGGCTGTGCTCTTTCAGAGTGCGCAGCACTCCGCTTTGTTGCAGCTTCAAATTGAAGCGGCGCAAAGCGCTATCGATCGATTCGTTCGGTTGTACTGTTACGTGGACCAATGGACAATCTCCTCAAATCAGAATTGGAATTATACCGCATTCCTGAAGGGTCTGCGTCCGAGAAGCGCCAAGCGGAGCGCCCCGATGAGCCCGGCGTCCGCCCCAAACGGCGTAACTCGATGCGGAGTTTGAACCTGAGGGGCCAGGCGTAATCCCACCGAGCCCGCCAGAACGATTTTGGGGCTCGCATACACTGCGCGCACCTCTTGAAGCAGCTCATCCAACACTTCAGCCCGAGTTTTCCAGGCTGACTCCGCATCCTCGGAGCGATGGTGGGCCCCGCCGAGCATCTCTTCATAGCTCGGTCCGCGAGACGACCGCCGGACATTCCAGGCCGGGGCCTCCCCCGAAGCACCGATCATGAGTCGCCCCTCGTGGAGCACTCCACACCCCAGCCCAGTGCCGATCGCCAAAACGACCACCGTTCCCGATTTGGCCCAAGGCAGGTCCGAGTGGGCCAGCGCGGCAGTATGACCGTCGTTGAGCGCAAAGGTCGAGACCCCCAAACTCCTCTCGCTGAACTCCAAACCCTCATGCCCCGGCATCAGGTCATTGGCATGAAGAACTCGGCCCGTCCACGGGTCGACGATGCCCCCTGTGCTCACACCGACCCGCTCGACTGGGAACTCCAGCAAGCAAGCCCGCATCCAGTCGAGTCGAGCCTGAGGATCGGTCGGAGTCGGGCTCCTTCGGTCTAGAGTCTGGCCGGTCTCTCGATCCTGGCCGCGGAACCGCATCCAGGTCCCGCCGAGATCAAAGCCAGCCATTCGTTGGGGCAAGCGCACGGCCGCCAAGAATCGGCGCGTCTGCTTGAGCGGGTCGTTGAGAGCTCCGCCCATCACGATCCCCACCGCTCCACGCGCCATCGCGCTCGCGATCTCGTCTTCGGACTTGAATCGCCCCTCTCCGAGGGTGGGAATCCCGGTCTCGATGCACGTCTGCAAGAACTCAAGATCCGGCGGATCCTCAGGCGGGGCCCAGGAGTTTTCGGTGTATCCGGCGAGCGTCGTCGAGAGAAGATCGGGGCGCGCTAAAGCGTCCTCGAAGAGGGCATGTAGACTGGCTGGGCCGTCCAGATCGGCGAGGGCGAGCCTCCCGGCGGCCTGAATTTTTCGGACGATCTGAGCCGGAGTGGAGCCATCGGGACGAGGTCGCGAGGTCGCGTCGAATGCGATCCCCTCGCATCCGGCGTCCAAAAGAAGATCGACCTCGGCCAACGTCGGCGTGATCCGAACCGAGCTCGTCTCCGAGTCGTGCTTGATGAGCCCGATGACGAAGGCCGAAGTCGAAGATCGAGCCCAGCGGATCATGGAGACGCCCTCAAGCCTCAGCACCCGAACTCCCTCATTCAGGCTTGCTTGAGCCAGGGCCGGCAAAACTCCGGGTGCCTCTATTGGGGAGCCGCGCTCCGTCTGGACTGAGGCGATGAGCGGGCTCTGTCGAAGCAAGCCGAGCAATCGGGCCCGCAGCTCGGCTCGGGAGGCGGACGCGTCGCTCATGGCTTCGACCTATCCTCCCTCGCCGAAGTCGATGGCGGGTTGGATGGGAGAGGACGACGGGGCCCGGCGGCGGTGAAGCTCCAGGGCGGTCTCCCAAGCTTTCTGAAGATCGGCCACGAGCAAGGAGTATCCGCCATCGCCAGAAATGTTTCGCTGGCGCAGAATGTAGGCGGGGTGCAGCGTCGCCAGAATCGCCCGGGCATGTTCGGATCGAAAAAACCGGCCCCGTTCCTGTGTGATCTTGAAGTTCTTCTTGATGAGATTTTTCGCGCTCGGGGCCCCGATACAAAGGATGACTTGGGGGCGAATGAGCTTCAGCTGGGGCCACAGCCACTGCCGACAAGCTTGGACTTCATCCTCGTTGGGTGCGCGATTGACCGGCTTGCCGGTTGACCAATCACACGCCCGGCATTTGACGGTGTTTGCAATATAGATGTCTTGCCGAGAAAGGCCGCAGTCAGCCAGCGCCTGATCCAGGAGCTGCCCGGCCCGACCCACGAAGGGGCGTCCGGTCGCATCTTCCTGGTCACCCGGCCCCTCTCCGATCAAGACCAAGGGCGCGGCGGGATCTCCTTCGCCAAAAACGACGTTTCTGCGGCGCTCGGCCAGCGAACAACTCTGGCACAGCCGAGCTTGCTGAGCTAAAGATTCAAGTGCCTGGAGGTTCGCGGGGACGGTCTTCAAGAATTCGCAGTTTAGCCTAGACAGGCCAACAACGGGGCTGGTATACTCCGCTCTTGCGTCGCACCATGGTGCGTCAAAAATCGGTTCTGGATCCCTTTCCGAAGGAGCCACAACTGTAGAAGAGAGACGAACGAAGGACCAAAAAAGATGAAAGTCCGGGCCAGTGTTAAGAAAATTTGTGACAAATGCAAGGTCATCAAGCGCGCCGGAGTGGTGCGCGTGATCTGCGTGAACCCGAAGCATAAGCAGCGACAGGGCTAATTTAGGAGGAATGTAGACTTTTGGCACGTATTGCCGGTATTGATCTCCCTCGCGACAAGGCGATTCTATACGCCTTGCCCGTTTTGTATGGAGTCGGTCGCAAGAATGCGGCTGAGATAATTGAAAAGGCGGGCATCGACCCTCGGAAGAAGGTGAAAGATCTTTCGGAAACCGAAGTCGGAAAGCTGCGCGAGCTTCTGGATGAGGGCTACCAGATCGAAGGCGATCTCCGTCGTGAAGTCTTCGGCAACATTCGTCGCCTCATCGAAATCGGTTGCTACCGCGGGCTTCGGCATCGCCGAGGGCTCCCGACCCGAGGTCAGCGAACACGAAGCAACGCTCGAACCCGAAAGGGCAAAGCCAAGACCGTTGCCGGCAAGAAGAAGGCCAGGAAGTAAGGATTTATGGCAAGAAAGCAAACCACCCGAGGGAAGCAAAAGGAAAAGCGCCAGGTGCTACAAGGCATGGCGCACATCCAGTCCACCTTCAACAACACGATCGTTACGATCACCGACCCCCAAGGTGCGGTCCTTTGCTGGTCCAGCGCGGGCGCGGTGAACTTCAAGGGCAGTCGAAAGGGCACGCCGTTTGCCGCTCAGTTGGCGGCGGAAAACGTCGCCCGAAAGGCCTTAGAGCACGGGATGAAGAAGATCGAAGTGTTTGTCCAAGGGCCTGGCAGCGGTCGCGAAACGGCGATTCGCTCGCTGCAAGCGACCGGCCTGGACGTCCTTTCGGTTCGCGACGTCACTCCGATCCCTCACAACGGCTGCCGCCCGCCGAAGAAGCGACGCGTCTAACCCCATTTTTCCGAAACTGCTATGCCTCATATTTCCACCCTCGAACTCAATCCGACCGTCGGGAAATTTGTGCTGGAGCCGCTTGAGCGCGGGTACGGCCAAACGATCGGCAACGCCCTGCGACGGGTCTTGCTGAGCTCGATCTATGGTGCGGCGGTCACGGCCGTACGCATCGACAAGGTCTTTCACGAGTTCGCCGCGATCCCGGGTTGCCGCGAAGATGCGACCGAGCTCCTCCAAAATCTGAAGGACCTGTCGATTCGCTATCTCGGGGACGGAATGCCGCCCGAAGAAGTCGTCTTGCGGATCGATGTGAAAGGCCCCGGCCGAGTGACGGGAGCCGACATCGTCTGCCCCGAAAGCGTGCAAGTCGTGAATACCGATTGCTACATCACGACGATCAGCGACTCGGGGGCCAGCCTCAACATGGAGTTGTATGTTGGCTGGGGAACCGGCTACGTGCTCCCACAAAATCACGAAAAATATCGCGGTGTCATCGGCATCCTTGCGACCGGATCGCAGTTCACCCCCGTTCGGCGAGTCGGCTACACGGTCGAAGCGACCCGGGTCGGAACTCGCACGGACTATGAGCGGCTCGTGTTGGAAGTTGCCACCAACGGCTCGGTGTTGCCGAACGACGCAGTGACCCAAGCCTCTATCATCCTCACTAAGTACTTCCGAATGTTCGAAGACTTGGGCCGACGAGGCATGGAGCTCGATTTCGAAGAAGAAGAGGATCTCGCCCCCGAGCTCGCCAACGTGCCGGAGCTGAAGATCGAGGAGATGGACTTTTCGCAACGCACATTTAACTGCTTGCGCCGAGCCGGACTCCTGACGCTTCGCCACCTGGCGATAGCCACCGAAACCGATTTGACGAGCATCCGAGGCTTCGGCAAGAAGTCTCTGACGGAAGTTCGAGACAAGCTGGCCGAGCACGGCTTGACGATTCGACCGCCCAAGGGCGGCTATCGAGCCGTCGATCTGCTCGATGACGAAGACGAGGATTTCGACTAAGATCGAAGCCCCCTAGCATTCAAAAAGAGAAACGACGATGCGACATAAAGTTGATAGAAGGAAACTTGGACTGCCGAGCGATCAGCGCAAACACCTGCTGACGAATTTGGCGCGCCAGCTCATTCGACATGGCTACGTGCACACCACCTGGGGCCGGGCCAAAGAGGTGCAACGCATCGTCGAAAAGCTGATCACGACCGCCAAAAAGGACGATCTCGCTTCGCGCCGACGGGTTCGCGCGGTTCTGGCGGGCCACTGCCCCAGCACCCCGAAGCCCGCCAAGCTACTCGCCGGCAAGATGGAGTTTGAAAAGCTCCTCATCATGCAAGAGCGCTCGCTGATCAATGGCGAGGACCTGGTCAAGCACATGTTCGACAACGTCGCCTCGCGCTACGCCACGCGCCCCGGCGGCTACACCCGAATCACCCGAACCGGGACGCGCCGAGGAGATGGCGCCCCGACCGCTGTTTTGGAGCTTGTCGACTAAACGGATTCGGCTCGACGTCGGCTATGACGGCGGCGAGTTTTGCGGCTGGGCCGCGCAGCAAGGACTTCGGTCCGTGCAAAGTACATTGAAAACTGCCGTTCGCCAGGTCTCGGGCGAAGATATCGAGATCGTAGGAGCTAGTCGCACCGATGGCGGAGCGCACGCCCGGGGTCAAGTGTGTCACTTCGACAGCCAGGTCGCTTTGCCGCCCGAACGCTGGGCGCTCGCACTCAATCAAGTGCTCCCGCCCGACGTGGCCGTGCATCAGTCGAGGCAAGTACCGCCGAGCTTTCACAGCCGGTTCTGCGCTCAAGATCGCTGGTATCGGTATCGAATTCTTTGCCAAAACCACGATCCGCTTCGGAATCGATACGTGTATCGAACCTGGAGAACGTTGGACCTGAGCGCGATGCAACTCGCGGCGCAAGACCTCGTGGGAACGCATGACTTTCGAGGTCTGAGCGAGGAGATGAACGCCACCGACAACACGGTCCGCAAGGTCCTCTCGGTGAAAGTTTCCCGAGTCCGCGACGAAATTTGGGTCGATGTGGTCGGACAAGCCTTCATCCGAGGCATGATGCGGCGGATCAGTGGGGCCCTCTATGAAATCGGCCGGGGTCACCGCCCCGCCCAAGATGTTCGATGGCTCCTCGATCCGATCCACCGAGACCAGCTCCAAGGACCCGTGGTCCTGCCCGCCCGAGGGCTGACTCTGATGAGAGTTCGCTACGGGAGGGTACTTCAAGACCACCGGACCCGCTGAACGGCTTTTTCAAGAACACAATTTGATGGAACGAGAAAGAATATGAATCGAACGACAACCGTAAATCCGGACAATCTGGAGAGGAAATGGTATGTGGTGGACGCCGCCGGTGTTCCGCTCGGCCGTTTGGCGGCCCAGGTCGCGCAGATTTTGCGCGGCAAGCACAAGCCGATCTTCGCCTATAACCAAGACTGTGGTGACTTTGTCATCGTCATCAACGCCGATAAGGTCTTGATGACAGGGCGAAAGGGCGACGAGCTGATCTATTGGCACACGATGTGGCCAGGCGGACTCCGCAACATCAGCCGAGACAAAATGCTCGAAACCAAGCCGGAAAAGTTGATCGAAAAGGTCGTTTGGGGCATGACTCCCAAGACCAAGCTCGGCCATCAGATTTTTCGAAAGCTCAAGGTCTATGCCGGCCCGGATCATCCCCACGCCGCTCAAAGCCCTGAGATTCTGAGCATCACGAAGGACTAATTATGCGAGGCAAAGACACCAATTACGGAACCGGGCGACGCAAATGCGCCATCGCTCGCGTCTGGATCAAGCCCGGCGAGGGCCATCTGACCATCAATGACCGCGATTACAAGGAATATCTGGGCCGACCGGTCCTGGAAATCCTCGTCCAAAGCCCGCTCGTTTGGCTCGGGATGGAAGGCAAGTTTGACGTGAGCATCGCCACCAAAGGCGGCGGCATCACGGGGCAAGCAGGTGCGGTCCGACTCGGGATCGCCCGCGCCTTGGTCGAGTACGATCCGGAACTCCGCAAAGAGCTCCGACGAGGCGGCTTCTTGACTCGCGACCAGCGCGTCAAGGAACGCAAGAAGTACGGACGCAAAAAGGCCCGACGCGGCTTCCAATTCGTCAAGCGCTAAGGCGCGGTTTTCGACTCATGTTCAGTCGGCGCAGAATCCTCTCGGTTCTGCGCCGACGTTCTGTTTGGGGGGGGGTGAGTGAAGAGTTGATTCACGCTCAAGTTTTCACAATGACTTTGACGCTTCCGACGCGGATTGCCCCTTTGATCGAGTTCAGGCCAGGCCAGTGGTTGGATGCTCTACCTGATTCCATCCAGGCGTTAACGGTTTCAGCAGCCTGAGGATTTAGCAGTACCGCGCTAAGCACCATTGCACCATGCGGTGGAGTTCCCCCTTCAACAGTTGTCCCGCTGCCGTAGCCTCCACTAACATCTACTTCAGTCTTTGGCCAAGCCAAGCCGCCGACTTCATGAAAAATCCAAAGCTTGTCTGGGCCGAACGTGGGCGGATGTACTTCAACCTCAAAAGGAATCGTTCTACCCACCAATTCCATTTCAAATGGCTTCCTAAACTTGACCACGGTGAGCTCTGTGCGCTCAGCATCATAATTCCAACTCGATAACTGTTCACTCACTCTGAACTGGGCTTTAGCTTCGGATAACTTCTCCGCGGCTTCAAAATACCGCCGACCAGATCCAATGTCCATCTTTGTGTTCAGTAAGTCAGCGATTTCCTGAAATAGTATCTCTAAGTCGTCTCGGGTGCACCGACGCGCCTTTCTCTGCGCGATCGTGGGCGGAATATCACCAAATGCAGCCCCCGCAGCGATCACAACGACCAAATGTCTTTGAATACCCCACCTTGCGCCCAGCTCAAAGAGAACCCAAGATGACCGAATGCTATCGGGAGTTACCACGGCCACGAAACAGTCAGATTCCGCACCGTCCTCTTGTAGTCGTGCCACAATGTCTTCACCGCTCGGGATGTCGTATCCATCTAAGCTCGTGCATCGTATATCTTCTCGCTTGAGGTTCAGCGCTATCTGGGCACCTGTGACGATTTCCTTCATGAGGTCTTGATCGCGCGAACTATGTGAGAAGAAGACTCTTGGATTTCCTGCCATACCTCCATAATCTAACACACTTCCTAATGAATGGAGAGCCAAGCAAGAGTCTCCTTCTGAAATTCTATGTTGGCGATCTTCGGGTAGCTTGAAGGTGGATCAGAAAAGCTTGGAAGCAGGCGACGATGAAGCAAAAGATTCAGTATCTTGGACCAAGGACGAGTCCGCTCTTCCGGCAAAAACCGGTCGTGCGCTTGCTGATCATCGCCCTTTTGGCCGAGATCGGTTATGCGGTCCTGAATCTGTCGGCGATGCCGGTCTATCTCAAGTTTGACCGGGGCTACGACGAGGATGTCATCGGGTTTGTGCTCGTCGCGTTCTTGCTGAGCGAGGCGCTTTTCAAAGGTCCGATGGGGCAGCTCGCGGATCGATTTGGTCGCAAACGACTCATCGTGATCGGACCGGCCATTTCTCTTGTCACCTCGGTCCTGACGATCTTGATCCCCCACAATATCGGAGCGTGGGAGACGGTGTCCTTGGTCTCGCTGCGCATCCTCGATGGGCTCGGGGCGGCGATGCTATGGCCGGCCGCATTTGCGCTCATGGGTGACACGGTGGAAGATGGTCAACGCCAAGAGGCGATGTCGCTCCTGAATATGTGTTATCTGGGCGGGATTGGTCTGGCGTTCTTAGTGGGCGGGGTCATCAACGACGTCTCGGGCGAACGCTACGCCTCGCTGGTCTTTTCTGCGATCTTGTTTGTCGGGGTCGCGATCGCCGCATATCGGCTCTTGCCCTCGGGCAGTGATCAGCGAGCCAGTTTCTCCAAATCTTCGCCCGAGGGCGGCGGGTTTCAGCTCAGCCAGCTCGTCGAGACCGCGCGTGCCATTCCTGCCTATCTGACGCTCGCGGTCGCGACGTTTATGGCGATCGGATTCCCGATGGCGATCATCAAGATCTTCGCCAAAGAGCAGTTTGGCCTGACCGAATCGGGGTTTGGCCTGATCGTTTTGCCGGGCCTTTTGGCGATGATGGCCCTGAGCGTGCCGATGTCGAAACTCGGGGAGCGCATGGGCCGGGCTCGCGCGGTCCATCGCGGGCTTGCTCTTTGTAGTTTTGGCATGGCGATGATCGCATTGGGGGCGTTTGTGCCGAGCTTTCGAAGTCTCTGGGTGGTAGCGCTCGGGGGTATTCCTGTCGGTATCGGCTTTTTGTTGACGATCCCCGCTTGGTTTGCGAGTGTCGCCGATCTCGATCCTAACAAACGGGCCGCCAACTTGGGGGCGATCATGACGGCCCAGGGCGTCGGCGCGATCATCGGCGCCCCGCTCGGGTCGTTGCTCTATGCCCGATTGCCAAACCTCGATCCGGATTTCGGCCGTTATTCCCCGTTCTTGGGCTGTGCAATATGCCTGATCTTCGGCTGGATTCTCTCTCTGAGGATTCTCAAGGCCGATCCCCCTTCGGAATCGGTCACAATCGACAAGAACCCATGAGTGACATCCCTTTGGTCTTGATCGCGGGCATCTCCTGTAGTGGCAAAACCACGCTCGCGGACCAATTGGCATTTCGACTCGGAGCGACCAAAGTCTCGATTGACGACTATTATTACGGGTTCGACAGCCTGAGCGACGAGGAAAAGCAGGCGGTCAACTTCGACGATCCGTCGGCGATTGAGCATGGGCTTTTGCTGCAACACCTTCGTCAGCTCATTCGCGGAGAGGCGGTCGACATGCCGAAGTACGACCATGAGACCTTTTCGCGGTCGCACCGACCTTCGCTGGTGCAGCCAGGGCCAGCGGTGATCGTCGAAGGGCTCTTTGCCCTCGTGTGGGACGAGCTCGTGAGCCTGACGCCGACCCGGATTTTCGTTGAGACTCGGCCCGAGGTCGCTTTTCAGCGCCGGTTCATGCGGGATACGGTCGCGTTCCATCGCGATCCGGCCGCTGTTTTGGCCCGGCACCAAGCGCAAGTGGTCCCTTGTCAAGACACCATTGTTTTGCCAAGCCGGAGCCGCGCCACGATGGTCGTCTCGGGCGAAGAGCCGCTCGATGGGTCAGTTCAAAAAATCGCCGAAGCGCTGATTCATTTGAAGCGATAAGTGATGCGGCCTTTGGTCAGGTCGTAAGGCGACACCTCGACCCGGACCCGGTCGCCCGGCAGAATGCGGATGTAGTGCATTCTCATCTTGCCGCTGACGTGCGCCAAAATCTCAAGGTCGCCTTCGTCCAGCTTGACTCGAAATCGAGCGTTCGGAAGGTTCTCCAGCACCACGCCTTCCAACTCAATGCCTTCTTCTTTGTCGGCTTTGTTGGTCGTTTTTTTCGGGTGCATCGGTCGTCTTGGCATACAGTTCCTACTATTATGACGGATTCCTCAGCGTCAACGAATCGATTCGCCCGCAGATCGGTTATTCGGCAGGCGGGGGCATGATCCGAAATCGATCGTCCCCGACGACCACTCGCTCCAAAAGAGCCGCTTCTGGAACCAGAAGCTCGGTGAGAGATTCAAAGCTCTTCGATCCAGAGGGATCAATCGCCAAGGCCAAGACTGGTTTCAGCAGTTCCAGAGCTGCCTCAGGCGTCTTCTTGGCGAAATCGAGCTTCGATAAGCCTTCTTTCAGCTTTTCGGCCGCCTCGGCGCCGCCGGGCAGATAGGCCGAGCCGCGCCGAATCGAGAAGTCTCCGTCGTAATCCACCAAATAAAAGAGGTCCTCGGAGGGGGTCTTTCCGAGTTCGGCAAACAACGAACGAACGATGAGCGGAGCGGCGGTCAAGTCGCCAAAGGCCCGTTTGAGCGGTTGGCTCAGAGCGTTCACCACCCGCTGGATCGTGACGTCTTGCTCGCTTCGCTGAAAGCCCTCTTGATGCGCAAAATCGAGCGCGGCCACACGCATGGATTCAACGTCGCTCAGCTGGCCGATTGCAGCATAAGCCAGCCGGTCGTAAATCTCAAAGATCTTGGGGGCTTGACGCCGGACGGTGAAAATCAGAATGCCTGCGTCCAGCGACACCGCGACGACCGGAGTCCCCGCCATGAGCCGAGACTCAATATATTGCGCCCGAGTTGCGATCCCTTCTTGCCAATCAAACGGTGTCATCATCTTCTCTACGCTCCCGGACCGCCAAATGCTAACTCCGAAAAGCTCGAAGCGAGGCTCGTCTCGTTGAGCGTCACGAGGTCCAGCTGATCGAGCCGATTTCGATCGATCGAATGAAGTTCGACTGAGGTGCCCATCGAACACCAAACGTACGCCGAAAATCCTCCAAAGCTCGGCACCAGCGCGTGATAGCTGCCGACCTGCGAATAAAACCGGCTCATCGTGGACTGGATTTCAGCCTGAGAGTAGGGGCAAAAGACGTGGTTGTCGGCTTGGGAGACCAAAACGCCCCGCTCGCTCAGCATCGCCCGACAGTCTTGGTGAAATGCATCCGTAAACAGTTGCTCGCTCAGCTCGCCTTCTTCATCCTCGTAGACATCGGTGATGTCCATCACGATGAGATCGTAGGGGCCCCGGCCCTTGCTGCGAAATTGGAAGGCATCCTCCAAGAAGAGGTGGACCCGAGGGTCGTCAAACGCACCGTCGCTCAGCTCGGGCAGGTGTTCGCGGCAGGTCTCAATGACTTGCCCGTCAATTTCGACCATATCGATCTGTTCGAGTTCGGGATGCCGGCAAAGCTCCCGCAAGACTCCACCATCGCCGCCTCCGACCACCAGGGCCCGCTTGGGATGCGGCACACAGAGCAACGGGATGTGGACTAACGCCTCGTGATAGGCCCGTTCATCAAACGTCGCGAGTTGGACATGGCCGTCCAAAAAGAGCATTTTGCCGAGCGCTGGACTTTGGACGATGTCAATTTTCTGAAATTCGGTCTGCACCGAGGCCAAGGCTTTCTCAACCCAAACCTCCATCCGCAGCAAGTGGCTTCGGATCGGGTAACTCAGCGCATGCGATTCAGACACAAAGTTCAGTCTACTCAAGACCGACAGTGTTCCAGGGTCGCACATCGAGGAGCCCTTGCTGCAAGAACAAGGAGACCTTGAGGCTCATGAACGCAACGTAGGTCTGAGCGACATCAAACTCGGCCTCAGTGAACGGGTGGAGCATTTCGTGGCGCGCCACGACCACCGTCCCGCGTTGAACGCCATCCGTCTGGATCGGAATCACCATCAGGTGCTCGGAAGGCATTTTTGAATCGGGAGGATAGACCGAGCGAGGATCGCGGTGGGCATGATTGACCAAAAGCGCCTTGCCCTCTTGAAACGCCGTGCCGATGAGGCCTTTGCCGGGGATGAGTTGAAGCCCGCGGAGCGCCATCTCGGCACCACAGTGGCCGTCCCAAAGGACCTCTTCGAGGGTGTCCGTCGTGGCATCGTATCCCAAGATGCAGATATTGTTGTATTGGAGCACGTCGCCGAGCTTGCTAAAGACCGAAGAGAATAGGCTCCGGGAGTCTTCGATCTCAGCCGTGTCGGCCAGGAGTTCCAACAAACGCTTTCGGCGCGCCGCGTCTTCCTGGATCGCAAGAAAAGCGTCTTGCCGAGCCAATGTGCTCCCGATCATCTGGCCGAGCGCGGTCATGGCTTGCTTCTCTTCTTGCGACCAGCTTCGATTCTCGCCGGAGGTCTCAACCGCAAAGAACCCGTGAATTTTCCCGTCAATCGCCATCGGGACGGCAAGGACGGCATCGATTCCTTTGGCCACCATCATCTCCGCAATCAAAGACTGTTCTTCGACCTCGTCTCGACTGGCGATCTGAAGGGCACCCTGAGCCTGAAATGCGGCGGTAACTTCGTGAAGAGAGTCGAGCGGCAGGTCTTGGCACAGCTTCGACACGCTCGGCAAATTGACTTCAAAAAACTCGTGCGTCATGCTCGCGGTGCTGCAATCCGCGCAGTACCGAACCACCACCGCTCGCTCGCACTTGAACCCTTCGGCGGCCCGCTGCAAGGCGAACTGGACCACTTGATCCCCATCTTCAGGATGGGTCACCGCCATCGCTTGCGCGATGAAACTCACCAGAGCCTGGAGTTCTTGTTGGCGCTCATTTTGCTCGGTGAGCAAAGCCAAGTGAGTGATGTCTTCGGCGATTCCGGCCATGCGGACCGTCTTGCCGTTGGCATCCTTGATCGGGAACGTGCGGTCCCAGATTCGGCGCACCTCGCCATCCGGCCGGATGATGCGATAGGTCACTTCCGTCGGGCCGCAGTCAAAGACGCTGATCCCAGCTTTGTGACGATCTTCGGGGTGAATCAGATCCAGGCTTCGGGCCCGATCTTGAATCGCATCGGCAATCGAAACTCCCCAAACTTCCTCGTAGGAGGGGCTCAGATAGAGTAACTGGTGAGTGGCCACATCGCTCACCCACAAGACGGCATTCACTTTGTCGGCGACTTGGGTGAACTGGAGTTCGCTATCGGAGAGCTGGCGTTCGGCGTGGCGTCGCTCGGTGATCCGTCCGGCTAAAACGATCACTTGCTCAGGCGTCATCCCCGGGTTGGGTCCGATGCGGATTTCAAAGTCTTCGAGAGAACCGTCGGACTGGGGAAACTGAATTTCGAACGCCACGGGCGTGCACGTCTGAAGAACCCGTTCAATGGCGCCCTGAATCTCCTCGGCGACCTGGGGCGAGGATTCTCGAATGACGTCAAAAGCCGTCTGGCCGAGGTCGGCTCGCTCTTGGAGGTATCCGTTGTTGGTGAAAAGAACGTTCCCTTCGACGGTCACCGCCGCGATCATGAGCGGCGCTTGGCCCAAAATCGATCGAAGCCAAGCTTCGCTCTCCGCGAGCATCGATTCGGCAACTTCTCGGCGAGCGACTTCTTGAGCGAGCCTCTCATTTTCCGAAGCCACCTGGGCGATCATGAGGTTCGCCTGGTCCCGCATGGCGTGCGCGACCACCTCGGTCCGGCTGGCCGCTTGATAGCGCTGGCGAATACGCCGCCAATAGGTACTCACCGTTTCGGTGCTGATGTTCAGCATCGACGAGATCTCTTTGTCCGTCCGGCCTTGTGCGGCCAGTTCTAAGATCTCGCGCTCGCGCTTCGGGATCGTGATGGGGGCCTGGATCGAACCAGCCTCTTGAAAAGGTAGTTTCTTAGAGCGTTTCAAACGGGTAGAAATCCTGCGATAAATGTTACGAACAAGCAAGCGGTGCGACGCAGAGCAATCTCAGGCCACGGTGAGTGATACGATTTTGGAAGGCAAATTGTTCCGTCATTTGAGGCTATCTCTTGCATATGCAAGAAAATCAGCTTCTTCGTTTATGGGTCAGGCCCTTGACACCGAGAACTGATGTCACGACACTCCCTGCCACGCGAACGGGTCCTTCGGTTTGTGCGCACGCCACATCTCTTCGGCAAGCGCCAGATCGTCGAGTCGATTCACATCCTCGACCCTCTCTCGATGCCGGGGGCGTGGATCGGTTGTTTGGGAACGGTCCGTCCCGACGGGACCGTCACCGCCTGGGCATTTGTGGGTTCCTCGGACCCCAGCGCCCAGCCGCTGGAGTATCTTCAGGCGGTCCACCGATGGTCCCAGTCCGACCCTGAGGGACTCATTTTGGCTCCGAGTTGGCCAGGGTCTTCGATCGGGCGCAAGCTCCGCCTCGCGCTGATCGACTTGCTCCAGCCCGTACGAGTCGAGACCGAAGAGGCTGATCTCTGCGACGCCGCCTCCCCCGTTCCGATGGAGCCCGTCGAGGGGCCCGAAGAGTGGCCGGCCGTCATGCGGGCCGCGCATGAAAAGGCTCGATGGCTCGACTTGTCCGAGTCCTTGCACCCTATTTCAGTTCCGATGGAGACCGTCGCGTGGGTGGGAGGACGATGGGGGTCGGCGAACCAGGTCCAATCGCTCGTCCCAGCGGCCCCCAAGATCGCCGCACTCGTCGCAGTCCAGTCCGGCGGCGGCTCGGCGCTCGTTCTGGCGGATGCCGAACTCACCGCCGAAGAGGTGGGGCAGTTAACCCGTTGGTTGGGAGTCCAGAAGGTCCGCGTTCACCTGGTGTCGGCGTACTCGGGCCTTTTGGTGGGGTTAGCGAGCGCATCCGGCCAAGACCTCGGGATCGGGATTCTAGACAGCCTGGACTTCCAACGCGGTCAGGTCCAGCTGCGGTCGAATCTCTTGGACGGGGCCTCGGTGCGATTGATCCGACTGGGGCTACTTCGCAGCTTGGGCGAACGAGGGCAATGGCAAGCCGTTCCGCCCGGCTCGGTTTAGGGGCCGATGCGGATGGCCCCGGCGGCCAGCGCCTTGACCGTTCGGAGCATTCCCATCAAGCCCATCGACTTGCCCATTGACAGCTCACGTCCAAAGAGGTCAAACACCAGCTCTTCGTTGAGGGTCAAGATCGCGTTGCTCGGGACGCCGCTCAAGTTTTCCTGAAGTAAAACCGCCATCGCCATCGCCGAGATGCCTTGGGGGTTCAAGACGTCGAACGCAAAGTCCAAACTCCCGTCGTCCCGCGGCTGGGCAAAGACAAATGCTTCGCTTTCGCACCCGGGCACGCGATGGCGCTCGTCATGAGGCCGGGCCGAAATCGACGGATCGACCGGACGAAACCGATCGGCCAGGGAGATCAGAGTTTCGAGCCGCTCCATGCGGTCCATGCCCGCCAAGATTTGGGCAAACTCTTCGAGTCGGGTCATCGCACTCGGCTCTCGGGCCCCAAGGTTCGACCGACGGCGCGGGCGACTCGCTGGAAAGTCGGTTGCCAACTCAAGAAGTCGGAGAGGGGTAGGCTTTGGACCCCGTCTTTCAGTGCTTCGACCGGGTCCGGGTGGACCTCGACAAGCAATCCATCGGCACCTGCCGCCAAGGCCGCTAGGCTCATCGGCGCGACGAGGTCCCGCCGGCCCGTCCCTTGGCTTGGATCAACGACGACCGGCAAGCGAGACAGCTCGTGCAGGAGCGGTACCGCCGCCAAATCGAGCGTATTTCGAGTGGCGGTTTCAAAGGTTCGGATGCCCCGTTCACAAAGAATGATCTGGTCATTGCCTTGAGTCGCAACCGTTTCCGCCGCAAGAAGCCATTCTTCGATCCGAGCCGAAAATCCACGCTTCAGGAGGACCGGGCGGGTGCCGCGTCCGACCTCGCGCAGGAGGTCGTAGTTGAACATGTTCCGGGTGCCGATCTGAAGGAGATCGGCGACGGCGCTGACTTTCTCGACGTCGCGTGGGTCCATCACCTCGGTCACGACTTTGAGCCCAAAGGCTTGTCGAGCTTCGCCCAGCAATTCCAGGCCCGCGTCGCCAAGCCCTTGGAAACTGTATGGCGAAGTGGAAGGCTTGAAGGCTCCCCCGCGAAGCACCGAGACCCCGGCCTTTTGGAGCGCTTCGGCGGTCGCAAAGAGCTGGGGTTTGGATTCGACCGAGCAAGGGCCGGCCATCATCACGACGGCGTCGCCGCCTATTTCGAGGTCGCCGAGCCAGACCGAGCGACTCTCATTCGCAGACGAACGGGCCACGAGGCGGTAGCTACGAAGAGTGGTGTGGATGTCGGCCACCGCTGGATGAGCACGAAGCTGCTTGACCGATTCCAGCCTGGTGGGATCGAGATCGCCGCTCAGCCCAAGGACGGAACGACCCATCGCCGACATCTGCTCGACCACAAACCCCAGACCTTCGAGTCGGGCTCTCAGATCCTGGAGATCGGACTCCATCGCGTCGGCACGTAAAACAAAAATCAAACAGGGGCCTCCAATCGCATGACTGCTCTAAAGGCTTCTACGAATCGAGTCATCTCCTCGTCCGTCCCGATGCTGACGCGCATGGACGTAGGGATTCCAAACTGGTTGCCAGGTCGAACGATGACTCCCTGACGAAGGAGCTGATCGAAAATCGGACCGATGGGCTGGCCGACATCGACGAGGACAAAATTGCCCCAACTCGGGGTCAGGCGGATCGCGGGCCAGGTCTCCAACTCGCGGATGAGTCGCTCCATCCCTTTGGCGTTGTTGCGCAAGGTCGCCTGAGCGTGATCGACGTCGTCGAGCGCGGCGATGGCGGCTTCCTGGGCCAATGTGCTGACGCTGAAGGGCTCTCTGGCCGTGAACATCGCCGAAGCGATGGCCGAGGGTGCCCAACCATAGCCGATCCGAGCTGCGGCCAGGCCGTAAGCTTTGCTCATCGTCCGCAGGCCGATGACCCGCTCGCCGCTGCGCAAAAGCTCAAGCGAATGGGGCATCCGGGCGTCATGAGCGGCAAACTCAAAGTAGGCTTCATCCAGCACCGTCACCACCTGAGCGGGAAGATCGCGCAGAAACGAGATCAGGTCGTCCCGAAAGACGATTGTCCCGGTGGGATTATTGGGGTTGGCGATGAAGACGAGTTTCGTCTTTTCGTTGCATTGGCTCGCCATCGCGCTGAGGTCGTGGCGCAACCCTGAGTCAAGCGGCACCGGGCGAAGGGTCGCCCCGGCCAGCCGGGTGGCTGCTGCGTAGCGAGGAAAGCTCGGGTCTCCGACCACGACCTCATCTTCGGGCCCTCCCAAAAAGATCTGGCCGAGGACGTGAATCAACTCCTCGCTTCCGTTGCCGATCATGAGCTGGTCGGGGGGCACGTCGAAGGTCTGACTGAGCTTTTGGCGGAGACGGTAACAGTCCGCCGTCGGGTAGATGTGAATTCCCGCCGCCGCTTCTTGAATCGCGCGAACCGCCTTGGGCGACGGACCGAGCGGGTTCTCGTTGCTGGCGAGCTTGACCGGTCGGTCGATGCCAAATTCGCGCTGCACCTCCTCGATCGGCTTCCCCGGCGAATAAGGCTTCATCGCCAGGACTTGGGGTTGCAAGGGGAAATCCACAACTCACATTATGGATGATTCGAGGTCTCTCGGGCTCCGAAGCAAGAAGCCCCGGGAGCCCTCAGGTGGGTCAAATTCGCGTGTAGGCGACTGCGGGGCTGCGATCCTCGCAATCTTGCCGGGCAGTCCTAGGTCCTTTGGCCTGAGTTCGGGGCATCTGGCAAAGATGCTGTCCTGGTCTCCCTCGAAGTTCCACTATAATGGAGTCAACTTGCCGAGCAGAAGGTTGCCCGTTTCGTTGTCAAAAGAGCGAACGGCCCATTTCTTGCCAGAGAAGTTAGCACTCATTCGATGATTTGGGAAAGTGAAGACCGATGACACGCGCAATTTTCAGTAGTTTTTGTCTGATCGCTTTGGCCGCCGTCGCCTCAGCTCAAGTGACCGTTCGCTACAACCGAACCGGTGGGTCGGGTTCGACCCCCGTGGGTTACAACAACGTCGTGGACGACTGCACCTTAGGGGTGGCAGGCGGGACACGCGTTCGCGACTTTTCGTTCTCTTGGAACCTGAGTGCGAGCGCCCAGAATCTTCGAATCATCGTCTCGTTCTACGACACCTGCAATCTCGGCGCCACGGGATCGCAACCGGTCAACGCAAATCTGATCTCTTCGTGGCAAATCGACCGACTCAATCAGGCCAGTGGCACGCGGATCACGAGCGCCGGACTTGGGACCGTGGACTTCATCATCCCCGACAACACCTGCGCCGTTCATATCTATGCGTTGGAGTTGACGGCGGGCGGAGTCCCCACTGGGAATCTGGCTCCGAACTTCCGAGTGCGGATGATGACCTCTTCTGGCTCGGACGTGGGCTCGAACGATGAAACGAAGTTTTGGCGGACGACCGCCAACACGACGAGCTTGGTCGGGAGCGACGTAGTGAATACCAGTCCGAATGCACTCTATTTTTCGATCAGTGGCGAAGTGCCCCCGCCGCAGGTGACGGGCCGATTCGAGTTTGGACAGAACTCGTACTTTGGGGGGACGATCCCGACGACCGCCCTCATCGACTTCAAGGATGTGAACTACACCGTTCTTGCCACTCAGTCCGTGCCGCTCGGTTCGAATGGCGAATTTTCGGTCTTGAAGCCTTCGGCGGTGACCGTGCCTTATCGAATTTCGTACCGGAAGCAACCATGGCTTCGCGCGACCTATCCGCAGGGCCCTTCAGACCCGTTGATTCCGCTCGACGCTCCGTTTAATGTCGGGGTCATCCAATTGATCACCGGCGACATTGATGGCGACAACGAAATCACGAACTTTGATTACTCTTTGTGGGCCGCCAGCAACGGAACGGCGACTGGAAATCCGTTGTTTAATGCCGATGCCGATCTGGATGGAGACGGTGAGTTGACCAACTTCGACTACTCGCTTTGGGCGACGAATAACGGGTTGCTCGGCGACAATTAATCCGGATCGTCACAGGCTCAATGAAATCAGAAGGCCGCTTTCCCTTTCGGGAAGCGGCCTTCATGGTTCTTTGGAGAAAGGAGATTCCTCACTTTTGGGGACGCGAGATGTTTAGCGAATGATTCGAATACTCTTGGCAAGATTCACAAGCTCTTCGCCAGAGCGCTCGCCGGCCAGGATCATGCCGAACCCTTGGGCGGTCCAAGTGACGCAACTTGTGCCTTCAATTTTGCCGTGGCAAAACTGTCGATCGGTGTAAGACTGCTCGGACATTTCGACTCGGTTGATGTTCTCGACCATTAAAAGCGAAAAGACTCCGCCCGAGTCGGCCAGAGTCAATCGTGCTGCCCTTCGTCCGTCGACCAGCCCCGTGGCCATGCCGAGGACCTGGACGCTTGGGTCTTGGATCACCAGTTGCGCCGGGCCGATGCCACTGAGAACTTTCTGATCGCGGTCGGCTTGGGCGCTTGGGACTTGGACCGGCGAGAGGCTTTGAGTCAGCCGGGCCATGTCGGAGGTGTAGAGCGTGGATTGGGAGTCGTTGCGGTTCAGGACCGCGGCCCCGGCGATCAGCAGGACAAACGCCCCGCAAAGACCCCAGGCATACTTGCCCACAAAGTGGTTCGCCTGATTCAATCGGTCCAGGTCGCGGATGCGGCCTTTGCAAATCTCGAAGAGCTCAGGATTCTCGACCCCTGCCTGGCAGTGTTGCTTCAGCGAGCCCTTCAGGGCCAGGATCGAATCCAGCTCTCGGCGAAGCTCAGGGTTCTCTTTCAACGCCATTTCGAGGGCGGCGCGATCCTCGGCCGCGAGCTGCCCATCGGCGTAGGCGTGTAAGTCCAAAAACTCTCTCATTCTTCGTTTGCCTCTTTCAAATAGCCCTCGCGGCGGGCAAATGCCTCCAGTTCGCGACGTAAAATCGCGCGACCGCGAGCAATTCGAGATCGAACGGTGCCAATCGGCACCTCCGTCATCTGGGCGATCTCGTCGTAACTCATCTCTTCCACGTCGCTCAACACCACTGCGAGTCGAAAATCGGCCGGAACTTTGCCCAGCGCTTCTTCGACTTCGGCGCTCACCAAGCCATCTAAGAGCAATCGATCCGGGGTTTCGCTCGCGCTGGAGACCGGCTCAATCGAGCCTTCTTCGTCGAGCGAACTCAACGGGCCTTCGCGGCGGCGCTGCCGATATCGGTTGATATAGAGGTTGGTCAGGATCCTCAGCATCCAAGCCTTGAAGTTCCGACCATCAAACCGGTCGAAGGCCTCATACGCCCGAATCATCGTTTCCTGGACAAGATCCTCGGCATCCTCCCGATCTCGGGTCAGCCTGAGAGCCGTCCCAAAAATGGCCGGGAAGATCGCTTCGGCTTGCCGCTCAAACCGGTCCCGATTCGGGTTTGCCTTTCGAAACAGCATGCGCGAGTGCGAGTGTACCTGTCGCTAGGTTCAACCCCGATGAAAGGATCGAAGTTCCCGCCGTTCGTGAAAATTTGGCCACGACCGGAGAACCCGTGGTTTTACGAGCTGGGACTCAAGTGGACGACCCATAGAACGTTAAGATCTTCCAGCTCTCCCCGCGCTTGATGAGGGTCATCGTGATGCGACCTGGGCCTTTTTCAAAGACCGCGTCCGCTTGATATTTGGCTTCGAGGTAGGTCCCCGCCTCGGTCGTCGATTTGGCATGGAAAGCGGTGATCGAGCTCGTGAAGCTCTTCATCGGGCCGAGAACTTGGAGCTGCTTAACGACCTGTTCCAGAGTTCCGTCGGGGTTTTGGCGAATCAGTTCGGGGGCCGCCCGTTCAATCAGGGCTCGCGCGTTCCAGGGCTTCGCAATCGCGACCAAGCTCTCGTCGCCATACTTCTTGGCTTCATCCCAAGCCCCTTTGCCCTGGGTGTAAAGGAAATACCCACCGACGCCGCACGCCCCGCACACCACCACCACTGCACCGACGACAATCCAAACCCACTTCATGTGTTTATCTTATCGCAGATGGGTGCGATGGTCCCAAGAAAATCAGAGTTTTCGACCGGTGAACTGCATGACTCGCCAGCCGGTCGGGGTTTTCAGAAGCACCAGGTCCAACCGGCCCGGACCGTTCTTGAACTGGCCTTCTGCAAAGTAGCTTGCGACTTCTTGGGTCGCGGATTCGCCCTCGACGGGGCGCTGCTCGATGGTCGAGACTCGGCCCTGGAAGCTCACCACGGGGCCGAGTTCTCGTCCGATGGCGGCGACCAAGGCATCGAGCCCTCCCTGACCGGCATTCGATTGGAACTCCTCGGTCGCGGCCTCTTCCAACGGCTTCGCATCCCACTTCGTCGCCGTGGCCCGAACGAGATCGTCGGCGAAAATCTTGGCCTCGTCCACATAGCGCATGCCCTGGCCCGCGTGCAGAATCATCGCCACCATGCCGCCCATGCACAGGACCAGCAGCACCACAATCCAGCGGTCCAATCGGCGGCTTTGCATCGAGAGAATAATATCCCAACCAGTGTCAGAATGTCGGCATGGGTCGCATCATCGTGGAAGCCGCCGAAGCCCTGCTCGACCAAGAGATTCCTGTCTTGGACAAGGGTTTTGTTCGGCTGGTCGATTATTTGGGGGGAGATCAGCGGATCGTCCAAGCCGCTCGGGTCAGCTACGGCGCGGGGACGAAGTCGTATCGTCAAGACCGAGGTCTGATCCACTACCTCTTGAAGAATGAACACACGTCGCCATTTGAGCAGGTGGTTCTGACGTTTCACGCGAAGATGCCGATCTTCGTGGCGAGGCAGTGGGTTCGGCACCGCACCGCCCGGCTCAACGAGATCTCCGGTCGATATTCGATCATGAAGGACGAGTTTTACGTCCCCGAGGTCGATTCGATGCGCCATCAGAGCCTCGACAATAAGCAGGCCCGCGCCGATGAAGCGCTCGACCGGACTCAAGCCCAGGCGATTGTCGACGAAATGCAAGCCGACCAAAAGCAGCTCTACGGCCACTATGAGGCGATGATCGAAAAGGGCCTTGCTCGCGAGATTGCTCGGGCGAATCTGCCGCTCTCGCTCTACACCGAGTGGTATTGGCAGATCGACCTGCACAACCTGCTCCGGTTTCTACGCTTGCGGCTCGATTCGCACGCCCAGTACGAGATTCGGGTGTACGCCGAAGCGATGGCACGCTGCGCGCAAGCCGTCGCCCCCCTCGCCTATGAGGCGTTTGAAGAACATCAGCTCGGCTCGATTCAGTTCAGTCGCGCAGAGTGCGAGGCGCTCGCGGCGGTCTTGCGAGGCGAATCTCCGAGCCTCGAAGGCAAGCCGCTCGCGACGTTTGAAGCGAAACTCGCCCGGGTGCAAGCGACGCAGTCGATCGAGCCGCCCGAGGAGCCCTCGATGCCGACGTCATGAAGTCTTGTTGAAGAATCCGAGTGAAATGGCACCGCCTGGGTACCAGTGGTTCTTGGGTTGCTCGCGGAAAAAGACGAAGGCTCGGCCCGTCGCGCGACAAAATCGAAAAAGCTCTTCGGTGGCATGGGCGTTGTCACCCAAGATGTAGGCTCCGGGGCTGAGCTTTTCGGCGATGACTTCATACTCGCGCCGCTCGTAATCAGCAGAGTGGTCGGAGTCGTTGATGAACAGATCGACGGGCTCCGTCAGTCCACGAAGCGATTCGATCGAGTCTCCGTAGAGCACTTGGCCCACTTCGGCGTAAGGCCCGTCCAGCAGGTAGCCAGCCTTCGGGTTGATGTCCGTGCCATAGACTTTGCCCGGGAATCCGTCTTGGCGGTTTTTCAAGAGGGCGGCGGCCAAAACGACGGTTCCGAGGCCCTTATCGACCCCGGTCTCGACGACAAGCTGGGGCTTCAGGGCCCGCACCAGGGCGTACCAACCGATCCGCTTGCCAAGCCGAACTTCGGGATCGGCCATCATCACGTAGTCGCTGGCGGCGGTTTTTGACTCGATATGGCTCCTTAAGGCCACATCGTTGCGAATCTCGTCGAGATAGCCTTCGATCTCTTCGTAAGGGCGGTTCGTCGCTTCGCTCAAGAAAGCGGCCAGATAGCGCTCGTTCCAGCCCTCAAGGTTGAAGGTGTAGTTGGTGGTCTCGTTACTTTTCCAGAGCCAGTCTCGAAACCGCTGGCGTTGTTGCTTGATGTAGCCGGAGGCGGTTCGATACCGGTAGCCCAGCAATAAAACGGGGCCGATCACCGGCATCTTGATCCATTTTTCGACAGAACCCATGCGTCTCTCCGGGCCCTTTGAACTGGAGACCCCGTCCAGTTATCGGCAGTTTACCGGGACCGCTTGAGTCGATGACTAGCCGACAAACTTGTAGCCGATCCCACGCACGGTCAGAATCCGAACCGGATTCGAGGGATCCTTTTCGATTCGCTCCCGAAGCCATCGGATATGAACATCCACGGTCCGGCTGCTGACGTAGGCATCTTGGCCCCACACCCGGTCTAACAAAGCGTCCCGGCTGAAGACTTGACCACTGTTCTTGCTCAGGAAGTAGAGGAGCGCGAACTCTTTGGGCGAAAGGCTGATCGGCTTACTGTCGAGGGTCGCCTCGTGCGTCCGAGGGTCGATTCGCAGATCGCCGACCTCGATGACCTCCAACAACGAGTCGCCGCTGGATCGTCGAAGCACCGCTTTGACCCGGGCGGTGAGCTCGGAAAGGTTGAACGGCTTGACAACGTAGTCGTCAGCCCCCAATTCGAAGCCTTGGAGTCGGTCTTGCTCGCTCGTTCGGGCCGAGACAAAGATAATCGGGACCTTGCTGTCTCGGCGGACGGCGCGGCACAAGTCGTGGCCACTTCGTTGCGGGAGCATGACGTCGAGAATCAAGAGGTCCGGCTTCGCTTGCCGAAAGACCTTCATGCCCTCTTCGGCAGTTCCGGCCGTGAAGACGGTGAAGCCGTCCTTTCGGAGCTTCGTTTGGATGGTTTCTACAAGTGTGGGTTCGTCGTCGACTACCAGGACCTTCATGTTGCGATGATCTCTACGTTCGCGCGTGGAACGCAGACGATCTCGCCATCAGCCAGCTTGGCCATCAAGACGCGCACTTCCGTGCCCGATTCGAGCACTTGCAAGGTCGCTGGGAGTTCTGTGACAGCCCCCAACTTTCCAAAATAAGGCTCACGAATGATCCGAATCGGCGTCCCAATGCCGAGCTCCAAGGCCTTGGCGGGAGCGTGTGCTTGTTCCCCGCTCATGGTCAGGGGCACTACCAATTCCGGTCGGATCACGCCCGCCCGAATCTGCGTAGCACCGTTGATACTCGCCATTTCGCCGTCCAGCGACTTCAGCAGTTCAAAAGTCCGGTCCGCCATCGCCAGTTCGCCAAACCCTTCGGTGACCAGCAACGTGAACGAGATGTCCTCGCTCCCGGTGATGGCAACGCCGATGTCATAGCCGAGGAAGTTCATCAAATCGACATCGCGGACCCCTCCCACAATCAGGCCCGTGACCTTGAGATCGCTCGCTTTTTGGATCGCATCCGCCGTAATTCCCGATCCGCCGACAAGGATTTTGCCTTCGTCGTCGGGCAGAATCTTCGAAGCGTCGAGCATCTCATCGGCCCGACTTGTCGCGATCCGAATTTTGCCGGTTCGCTCTCCGCCCACCCCGAAGATGCCTTGGACCATGGCCCCGCGAGTTTCGACAATGGCCCCTTCTTCGGGCATCACCTCCACGATGGAGCCTTGGATATAGGCGGCGATCTCGACTGGGATCGACGGTTCGCGGACCAAGATGTGCCCCGTGAGCTCGGTAAAGCCTTCAATGGTGCCGGAAACATCCGACTCCACCTTCGACTTGAACCACCCAAAGAGACCTTTGGTCTCGGCGATCAATTGACCCTTTGTGATCGGGTCGCCGATCTGCATGTTGAAAAAGCCTTTGGCATCCTTGGCTTCAACACCCAGTTTGTCGGCCAGCTTGATCGTTTGCAAGATTCCGGGGAGCATGGCGCGTGCGACCGGGGTATTCGGTTCGACCTGGTCACCAACTTGAACCATGACTTCGCCTTTAATCGGCAACCGTCGGACACGTCGAATGATCAGATCTCGGCTCACTGTGAGGCCAGGCGTATATGCGCTTCCCAAAAGAACTTCCTCCACCAACGCCGCTTCATCTTGAAGAGGCGTTGCGCCAGTTTAGCATGGCAATGGAACCGGTTTTCAAACTGCTGCGGCCCTCTGGGCGACGTCAGCATCATACAGAGGCTCCGTTAAGGCTTCGTTATCGTGGCGTGGAAGCCCATATTTCTGCGGTCAAGATCGTCTCTTCGCGATCCGGGCCGATGCTGACGATGGCCAGCGGGGTCTGGCAGAAGTCGGTGACGAACTCCAAATAGCGCCGCGTGCTCGCGGGAAGATCGTGCATCGATCGAGCCGAGCGCAAATCACCGTCCCAGCCTTCCAGCGCCTCATAGACCGCTTCGACGCGGGCCAGGTCCTGGACGTCGGCGGGCAGGTGGTCGAGCGACTGCCCGTCCAGCCGGTACGACGTCGCGACTTGGAGTTCGGGAATTCCGCTCAGAACATCGAGGCGAGTCATGATCAGCCCGGACAGAGAGTTGAGTCGGCAGCTTTGGCGAAGTGCCACCAGATCGAGCCACCCGCATCGACGCCCGCGCCCGGTGGTGGTGCCGAACTCTTGGCCTTGTTCGCGAATCCTCACGCCGACCTCGTTGTCTTGTTCCGTCGGGAACGGCCCCGATCCGACCCGCGTGGTGTAGGCCTTGGCGACGCCGAGAATAGAATCCAAATAGCGGGGCCCGATCCCGGTCCCCAGGCATGCGCCGCCCGCAATCGGGTGGCTGCTCGTGACGTAGGGGTAGGTCCCGCAATCGAGGTCGAGAAAGGTCCCTTGGGCGCCCTCGAAGAGGACTTTTTTGCCGGACAGAACCGCATCTTGGATGAGGATGTCAGTGTCGGCGACGTAGGGCCGGATTCGGTCGGCATATTCCGAATACTCGGCGTGAAGCTCGTCGACATCAAACTTTGGCTGACCAAAGAGCTCAAGGAGCCGATTCTTGACCCCGGCCACTTCGCGCAAGCGCCGCGCAAACCGGTCTGGGCAGACGAACTCGGCCATCCGAATGCCGATCCGACTGACCTTGTCTTCGTAGGCCGGGCCGATGCCTCGACTCGTGGTCCCGATCTTGTTTTCGCCGCGAGCTTCCTCCTGCATCTGATCGAGCAATCGATGATAGGGGAAGACCACGTGCGCGGCCGAGCTGATTTTGAGCTCGCCGATCTCTGCGGTCAGGGCCAAGGTCCGGTCGAGTTCGTCCAAGAGGCCTTTTGGATCGATCACCATGCCGCTCCCGAGGATGCCGACCGACTGGGGGTGCAAAATCCCCGCGGGCAAGAGGTGAAACTTAAAGGTCTGTGGACCCAAGATCACCGTATGGCCGGCGTTGTTGCCACCGCTGAACCGCACGACCACGTCGGCTTGGCTCCCCAAGACATCGACGATCTTGCCCTTGGCTTCATCGCCCCACTGGGCGCCGACGATGACGAGAGTAGGCATAGGTCCTGAATGCGAACGGGCCCGATGTCGGACCCGCTACCAACTCAGTCTACCAGAGCCGTCCCCATGACGCTAAGAATCTGCGGGACCTCGACTCTCCCCGACGATCTGGCCATCGGAGATGGTGATGATCCGGTCGGCTCCGTTGAGCATCGACCGGTCATGGGTCACCATGACGAGCGAACCTGCTCCTCGGAACGCATTTAGAAGTTCGACCACGGCTAAGCCGTTGGTGTGATCGAGCGAGGCCGTCGGTTCATCCGCAAAGACCACTTCGGGGCTCCCCAACAACGCACGAGCGACGCACACACGCTGACGCTCGCCGCCGCTGAGCTCATGAGGATGGCGGTGCGCTTTTTCGCCCAATCCGAGCCGATCGAGCATCTCGGTCGCTTCGCGACGACGGTCGACTTCGGGCCGCGCAACGAGGACGTTCTCCAGGGCGGATAAGTATCCGAGCAGGTAGGGCGACTGAAAGACGAACCCGAATCGCTGGAGCCGAATCTGAGCGCGCTCCACTTCGGTTCGGCGGTGAAGGTTGGCCCCATCGACTTCGATGACCCCTTCGGTGGGGGTCTTCAGCCCGCTCAGCAGGTAGAGGAGCGACGACTTTCCCGACCCCGAGGGCCCCAAGATGCCGAGAAACTCGCCTGGATGAACGCTCAAATCGATCTCGCGACACGCGTAGATCTCCCGCCCGTGGTCTTCGTAGCGCAGGCTGACCGAGCGAGCGACGATCATACGATTCTCCGGTCGACAATTCCGACAGGATCGAACGCCCGAAAGCGAAGCCAGACTGTCAGCCAAGCCGCGCCGAAAATCGCAATCGGAATCGGCAAGGTGTAAGCGAGCGCCCGCGCATCGAGCAAGTGCATCGAAAACGCGCGAGGGTCGAACAACGAAGCCTTGAGGATCGACAGGATGCCGAGCGACACGAGTACCCCGAGCAGCCATCCCAAGACCACGACCAGCGCCGACTCTTGCAACACGCGACGAAGGAGCGTCGACTTGGTGTAGCCCAGCGCCTGGAGCAGGGCAAACTCTTGCAGTCGCTGCCCTTGATAGATGTTCATCAGCATGCCCATCATGATCGTCACGACCAGGACGAGCATCCCGATGACGACGTTCAGAATTTTGTAAAGCACCTCGAAGCTTTCATCGCTCTGCTTCCGGATTTCGGTGTAGCTCGTCACTCGGGCGCGGAGCCCCGAGAAACGCTCCTTGGCCCAGACGTCGAACTGAGCTTGCTTGGCCGGGTCTTGGGTCATGATGACGAGCACATCGACCGGGGGAAGGTGGTGCTTTCGATAGTATTCGCGGTCGGCGACCATGATCCACTCTTGTGTGGGCAGGATCCCGACGACTCGGACCGGGTTGGGCGAATAGGCTTCGGAGTTGTCTGGACTCAAGACAAGATCTCCGAGCTTGAGTCCTAAGTTGCGGGCGATCGGGTCGCTGATGATCATCTCGGGCTGGCCTGGCCGAGGCAGCCGACCTTGGAGATCGGCCGCGCCGACGCGCTCCAGGTAGGCGGGCACCTGGGGAGCATCCATCGCCAAGATCACAAAGTCCCATTTGCCGACGAGGCTGCGGACCATGATCGAGCTCACCCGGACGGGAAAGATCGGCTGAATCGGCACCGGCGACTCGGTCTCGGCGATCTTCTTGAGCTTTTCAATCTCGGCCGGGTCGCCCCGTGGGTCGATGAACCCGGCAAATCGAACCGCCCCATAGATCGTGCGGATGCTCAGCGGGATCGAGTTAATCAGGCTGACGATGCCGAACACCAGCAGGACCGCCAGAATCAGCACGAGGGTCAGCGGCACCGTCTTGCTGGCGTTGCGGGCCAGGAAGGTCATCGGAGACAGCGGGCGGGCGCGACGATCAGCCACCAGAAATGCGGTTCCTCCGGTATCGCAGGAAAAGCTCGCTCCCGACTGGGGTCGAGCTCACCAGCTGAAAGTCGAGGAGCTCGCCCCGCGGGAGCGGCTCTCCACCCGCATAGGTTGGGGTGTCCCGGCCGAGCTTCATTTTCGGGGCGAGGGTCAAAAAGACCTCATCCACCAGGTCGCGACGAAGGAGCTCCGCGTTCAACTCGCTCCCCCCTTCCACGAGGAGTCTCTCGACTCCACAGTCTTGACGCAAAGACCGAAGCAGAGCCTCGAAGTCGAGCGTATCGGAACCGAACCCTTGATGATAGGGCTGTAATTCTGGAGAGACCGTGACCCACTCGGGGGTCACCACCCAAGCTCGATCAGGGGCGTCGGTAAAAAATCGACTCTGGGCGTCGACTCGGCCCGAGCCGCTGATGACGATGCGCCGAAGGGGAGCGGGATACCAAAGCCCCGGCGTTGCTCGAAGCGAACCGGCGCCGAGCATGACTGCATCCACTTGGGCTTGGAGGTTGCGCATCGTCGCGTGGTCGGTGGTGGAGCCGAGGTCCATGACCGGCTCGTTGCGCTCGCCTGAGACAGTTTTGCCGTCGAGAGTGCTCACCATATTGATCACCACATACGGCCGATCTGGAGGTGGCCCAGGGAACTTCAGATGGGCATAAATCGCCGACGAGCGAGGCGGTCCCTTTGGGGAATCCAGCTCCCGGGCGAGAGCCTCGCGCAACGTGGCGTACGGCTCTTCGGCATAACGGCGCGCCCCGATCCAAAAGGTCGGAACGTTGTAAACGCCGCTTGCATAAGCCGGATCGTCAAATCCCACGATCTGGTCGGCGAACCGGCGCTCCTCCCAAACTGAGTAAAGCTCTTGAGGGTTTGGGATGACGCCTTCAGCCAGTTCGATCAAGGTCTCGGGGTCGTCGATGTTGCGGCCTTGTTCCCACACCGCCCGATAGAGTCGCTCGATCACCAGATCCTGTGCCCCCGAGAGCTTTGCGAACTCCACCATCTCGTGCGCTCGATGGGTTCTTAGGTTCCAGGCCGGGCGCTGAGTCGGCTTGGAAATCCCTTCGGCGGCATAGGCAAGGTTGAGTCGCGACGGGGTCGCCGGTCGGTCCGGGTTGGCGGCGGGCGGAGCGGGCGTCGGGGCCGGAATCTCCAGCTCCTCAGGCCAAAGCTCATACGCCTTCCAGTCGAAGGTCACTCCGAACTCTCGCTCCAGTCGCTTCACCTGGAGAAACCCAATCCAGCACCAAGGGCAGCTGAAATCGTGGGCGACAGGAATGGTGATCGGCATGGCTCCATGATGCCCTACGGCTTCAGGTCTCGGTTCATCGCTCCGCCCCCGCAAAAATCGGGGAACAGGAGACGAACGCTGAATCGTCGAGATAGGCATGGTGATCACGACTGTTCTTGCCCTGACCGCTTTGCAGCAAACCCCCGCTTCGCCCGCGATCAAGGTCACCCGGACTCGGACCTTCGACAACGTCAAGTCGATTGCCGTCGCCGCCGCCCCGACCGGCTCGCGGATCGCTGTTTCGAGCGAAGATCGCGTGGTCCGGGTGATGGACCTGGCCCGCGGCACGACGGTCTGGACCTTTCAGGGGCACCCCCAGCCTGTTTACGGGCTTGCGTTCAGCCCCGACGGGACGTTGCTCGCAACCGGAGACGAGTCGGCTCGAATCTGGATTTGGGATTTGAAAACCGGGAAAAAACTTCGTGAATTTAACCGCGTGGATGCCCACTCGCGGGGGATCCAGAGCCTCAGTTTCAGCTCTGACGGCAAGCGACTGTTGAGCACGGGCCGCGACGACATCTTGCTCCAGTGGGACGTAGCCACCGGTAAGCGTGGCGCTCGGATTTTGGGCTCAGGATTGAACTTTTATGGCGCTAAATTTGCCCCGACCGGCGGGCGAATCTACACCGCAACCCTCGGGAAGGGGGCCATGTGGTACGCCATCGCCAATGGCAAGCCGATCGGCAATGCCGACGGGACCAATGGTCAAGGTGTCATCGATCTTGACGTCAGTCGAGATGGAACTCGACTGATTCTGGCGGGACGCGATAATCGCGGTCAGATTGTGGACACGAAAACGGGACAACGAACGGGCTGGCTCAGCGGCCATCAAGATTGGGTCGTCCGGGCGGCTTTTTCTCCGAACGCGCGGATTGCCGCGACCGCCTCAACGGATCGAAGCGTTCGCATTTGGGATGTTAAGCAAATGCGATCTATTCAGACCTTAGAGGGTCAATCTGCGGTCGGATCGACGATTGCGTTTTCTGGCGACGGTCGGTTCTTGGTGACCTCGAATGACCTCGAATCGCTTCAAATCTGGTCGGTGACCCCCCCGCAGTCGGTCCCATCTGTGTCAGCTAAGCGGCGAAAGTAACTCGCCATATAGAGATCGTATTTAAGATTTTCTCGAAAGACTTGTTTCTTACAAGGATGCCGATTCATCATCAATCTGGTGACGAAAGAGCGTCCTTATTTTTGTGTCCGTGAATGATATATCCGCCGTGTCCCTAAAAAAAGCAATTTTGTTGCAAGAAGTCTCATGACCCCTACTGGACACTTACTCGGTTCGCTATAATGCACCTATGTTCCCATTGGGGCCCAATGTGCGAGCGTCTCAGTCGAGCGGGAGTGCGTCCCAGCGCTCGACGACGTCGGCAGGCTGTCCCCAAGAGTTTGGACTCTCTCCCCGGGAAGTTTTTGTGATCGAACAAGCTGCTTTGGGGCTGACCGACCGAGGGATCGCCAATCACTTAGGGATTGCGGTGGCCACCGTCAGCACGTATTGGGGTCGAATCCGAGCCAAGATGGGCGGGGGAAGTCGCACCGAGCTCGTCGCCCGCTATGTCAAAGCCGCGGCTGCGCGGGCACAAGGGCAAAGCCACAGCGCGGCGGTCTGGATCGACCAGCTTTCTCCTTACACTCGGACTCAAGAGGACATCGACCGCATCTTGCAGTTTGTCGAAGAAGGCTCCGACTCGGTCCACGAGTCGTATGCCGAGGTCGCTCGCGAGCGTGACCTTTTCTTCGAGCACAGCGATAACCTCTGTGCGATTTTCGAAAACGGGAAGTTTCTTCGAGTCAACCGTCGCTGGCAAGAGACCATGGACTTTCGGCCGGACGACCTGATCGGTCAATCTTGGGAGCACTATTGCCACCCCGATGACCTTGAGAGGGTGCAATTGGCACGACAAAGAGTCTTAGCGGGAGAGTCCCTCGAAGTGAGCTACCGGTTTCGCAACGGGAACGGACATTACGTTGAGCTCCTTTGGATTGTCCATTACAATCCTCGAACCAACCGGAGCCTATCGATTGCGAAGATCCTCCGGAGCCCAGGCTCAGAAGAGCGCTCCCTCTGAGCCTGGGCGGTGGAGCAGTTAGGCTACTTTTTTGAGTTGGGTCTGCTCAAAGATCGCGCACGCAACGACCCGATCCAGGCGAATATCGCCGACGTCCGTAATCAAGCAAGGCCCATAAAGAGGCACAAAGTTGACCTCAAAAACTTCGGCGACTTCGCTCGTTTCCTTTCCCAGTCGATCGGTGTACGTGATTTCAACAACTTGTCCCACAAAATTCTTTGCATCCGATATCAGCATTCTTTTCCTCATCGAAAAGCCTTTCCCCGGCTTCCAGAGTAGGTATGCCCGATGCCCTCCTCTCACGGCCCAGGTAAGGTTGGCGGTCGCGGCCGAAACCCAGCAGGGATGCCGAAGAATGCGGTAACAACCAGGAAAGATTCATGGTCCTCACCTTAGATGCGTTGGCGTGTCGAAATTACGAGGTGTCCTCGCAAAAAGAGTGGCTCTTGCCGAATGGAATCGGGGGCTACGCGATGGGGACCGCGAGCGGAGCGAATACCCGTCGCTATCACGGCCACCTGGTGGCGGCCACCGATCCTCCAGCGCACCGAATGGTGCTGCTCGCCAACATTGAGGCGTTCGTCCAGACGGATGCATCCCCGATCGGAATCAGCTGTAACCAGTACCAGGGGGCGATTTTTCCTGAAGGCTATCTCGCCCTGGAGAGCTTTTCGGTCGGCCGCTTCGCCGAATGGACTTTTGCTGGCTCGTCCTGGCGTATTCGAAAAACTCTTCAGGTGCATGAAGGAGAAAACGCGGTCACGCTTCGTTACGAAAACACCGGTCCCAAAGCCTTAGGTCTGACCCTGCGACCTTTGGTCTGTCACAAGTTTTATCACCACAATTTTCGAACACAAGAGGGCTACCCGGATCGGCTGGAGTTCCCGGTCGATGCATCGATCCTGGAGCACCAGGGCGTCCTTTTGGCGATGAACCACCCCGGGGCCCAACGAGTCCCCACGAACGGATGGTATTTCCGATTCGAATCGATGCGCGAGCTCGAGCGTGGGCTCGACCCGCGGGACGATCTCTACTGTCCTTGCGAACTCCGCTATGAGCTCGCCCCCGGTGAATCCGCGATCCTGACCGCCGCCGACTTCCGAGGCGCCGCTCCGGTCCCTCTCCCCCTAAGCGAACCCAAAGTTGGGTCGAGCCTCCGAGAGACGCTCAGCTTTGCCGCCGAGAAATTTTTGGTCCACGGCAAGAACCGAACGAGCATTCTGGCGGGCTACCCGTGGTTCACCGACTGGGGCCGCGACACGATGATCGCCTTGCCCGGCATCTGTCTGCACACCGGCCGGACCGACGTGGCCCGCCAGATCTTGCTCGACTATATCGGCGCGATGCGCCGGGGACTGATCCCCAACCGGTTCGTGGAAGAGGGCCAAGACCCGGAGTACAACACCGTGGACGCGACGCTCTGGATGGCCCAGGCGATCTGGGCAACTCTTCAAAAAGAGTGGCAAGACGACTTTGCGCGACGAGCGTTCGAGGCGCTTCAGTCAGTGCGGGATTGGCATTTGCGAGGAACCGACTACGGGATCGAGGTGGACCCGGCGGACGGCTTGGTCCGCCAAGGCCAGGACGGAGTCCAGCTCACTTGGATGGACGCAAAAATTGGCGATTGGGTGGTCACCCCGCGCAACGGCAAGCCGATCGAGATTCAGGCGCTTTGGGTCAATTTGAATCGGATTCTTGAGAAGCTCGCCGAGCGGCTCGGGGAAGACCCGACGCCAGCCCGCACCACCGCCGAGCATGCCGAGGCCCATTTTGAAGCCAAGTTCTGGCGCGACTCGCTGGGGTTCTATCTCGACTGTGCCGATCCGGATGACGCCTCGCTCCGTCCCAACCAAGTGCTTGCGATGTCGCTCCCCTTTTCGCCGATGAACCCAGACCACGCCCGCCAAGCACTGAGCGTCGTTTCCACCGAACTCCTCACTGAGGTCGGACTTCGGACGCTCGGGCCGCGAGAGCCGAGCTATCGGGGGCGTTATCAAGGATCGCTTTCCGAGCTCGACTCGGCCTATCACCAAGGGACGGTGTGGCCTTGGCTATTGGGGCCGTATGCGACTGCGCTCGTCAAGTTGACCGGGGATCGCGCTGAGGCCAAGCGGGTGCTTCGTTCGGCCCGGGAGATGCTCACCGAATACGGCCTGATGGGGATTGGCGAAGTTTATGACGGCGATAAGCCCCGTCGGGCCGGGGGATGTCCGTTCCAGGCTTGGAGCGTCGCGGAAATCCTGCGGGCTTGGGTTGAAGACGCAGGCGGCAATTAGCGCTCGGCGTTGGGGTCGGGGTACCCTTGGGACTCCCAATCGAGGTTTTTTTAGCTATGCAAGATGTTGTCATCGTCAGTGGAGCGCGCACCCCCATGGGCTCTTTTCAAGGTGCACTTTCGTCCCTTTCAGGCCCCCAGCTAGGAGCCCGAGCGGTCGGAGAAGCCCTTCGCCGTGCTGAAGTCAGCGGCGGCGACGTCAGTGAGGTGATTTTGGGTTGCGTCCTCCAAGGCGGCCTCGGTCAAGCCCCGGCACGCCAAGCCTCGCTCGGGGCGGGAATCCCGAACAGTGTGCCTTGCTTGACGATCAACAAGGTCTGCGGCAGCGGCATGATGGCGGCGATGCTGGCCGCCCAGTCGATTCGGCTCGGTGAGAGCTCGGTCGTGGTCGCGGGCGGATTCGAGAGCATGTCGAACGCGCCTTACTTTATGGACAAGGCTCGCACCGGCCTGCGGATGGGCAATGCACAGATCATCGACATGATGATCCACGACGGGCTTTGGGACCCCTACAACAACTGCCACATGGGCAACTGTGGCGATGCCACGGCCAAGGAGTTCACCTTCTCGCGAGAAGAACTGGACGCCTTTGCCGCCGAAAGCTATCATCGCGCTCTTGCCGCCCAAAAAGACGGCAAGTTTGACGGCGAAATCGTCCCGGTCGAGATTCCTCAGCGAAAGGGCGATCCGGTGGTGGTGAGCCAAGACGAAGAGCCGGGCCGCGGGGCCCCGGAAAAGCTCGGCGGGCTCCGCCCCGCTTTTGACAAAGAGGGGGTGACGACCGCCGGCAACGCGAGTTCGATCAATGATGGTGGCTGCGCGATGGTGATGATGAGCGCAGATGAAGCCGCAAAGCGAGGACTCCAGCCGCTTGGGCGACTGGTCGCCGCCAGCACTCATGCGCAAGAGCCGCAGTGGTTCACCACCGCCCCGGCATCCGCGATTGAGAAACTGCTGGCCAAAAAGGGCCTAAGCGTCGGCGACATCGACCTCTTTGAAGTCAATGAGGCGTTCGCGGTGGTCGCGATGATCGTGGCGAAAAAGGTTGGCATCGCCCACGAAAAGCTCAATGTCAACGGCGGCGCGGTCGCATTGGGCCATCCGATCGGAATGACCGGTGCCCGATTGATGCTCACGGCGCTCCACGAGCTTCGTCGGCGAGGCGGCAAGTATGCGGTCTGTACGCCGTGCATTGGCGGCGGCGAGGCGACTGCCGTTCTGCTCGAAGCCTTCTAAAGTCTGATGCAGGCCTACGGATCGGGAAGCGCGTCGAGCGCCGCTTCGTAGGCCTGTTCAAGAGCCGAAGCCATTCGCCGGCCGTCCAGAAGCGCCGACGATTCGAGGTGGCTCCGGAGGCTGGTTCGCAGGTTCGCGAGCTCATCGCGGCGACCCGCCCAATCGACCGCGAGGTCTTCCCACTGCGACATGTTTTCAGCCACAAATTGTGGCAGTCCGGCGACCTGGAGGAGCGAAAAACCTACCCGCGCGCGATGGACGGTGCCTGGAAACACGACTGCCGGGACCCCCATCCACAGCCCTTCGCAGGTTGTGGTCGTGCCATTGTAAGGGAAGGTGTCCAGAGCAAGGTCGACTTGACCATAGACCTTCAGATGATCTCGAAAGTCCTTGGGGGGAGGCATGAGCTCGACTCGGTCCATCGGCAATCCACACTCTTCGGCGAGGCGACGGATCTGCTCAAGGCTGGCCGGACTCCGAAACTCATACGCCTTGATGAGGAGCCGGGCCGTGGGCACCCGCTCCAGAATTCGTCGAACGGGCTCCATCCATCGCGGCGTGATCTTGCTGGAGTTGTTAAAGCACCCAAAGGTGAACGGACTCTCAGGGGGCCTGACTTGAACGGGGGGCGACTTTTCAGGCGGAGTGTAGCAAAGGAACCCGCCCGCGAGCCGAATGAGCCTCTCGCTGGCGTATGCGTCGGCCCCGTCCGGGTCGGTCCATGCATCGACGAATCGCAAATCGACGCCAGGAACTCCGGTGGTGTTGCAATACGCCATGTACGTGGCTTGGACGGGGGCGACTCGATAGCCCAGAATCATGAGCCGGCTGCTGGTGGTGAGTCCGGCCAGCTCGACCAGAACATCGAGTTCGTCGGCTTCGAGCACCTGGGCGCATTTCGCGTGGTCCATGGTCGCGGTCGTTCGAAAAACGTCCACCGCCTTTTCGGCTCGCTTTGTAACCGAGTCTTGGGTGAGGTGATCGGAATAGACGTGAATCTTAAACCGAGTCCGGTCGTGACCTTCGAGGAGGCGAGGCAAAAAGCTCCCGGGGGCCGATTCCCGAAAATCCGCCCCGATGTAGCCGATCTTGATCTTCTCGCCCACGAGCCGCTTCGGGACCTTTCCCGGGGGGCCCGGCAAGAGAGCTCGGCCAAAATCCCGGTGCCGTTGAAACACGACCGACTCCTCTAAGTCAGCGACATAGTTCGAGAAAAATGCGATCGACGAGCGCATCTCGGCGTTGTCGCCGTATTTCAGCCCGTCTTGGAGCACTTGGATCGCCTCTTCGACCCGGCCGGCGGTCCGTAATCGGAGCGCCAATCCTCGGATCACGCGCGGCGAATCGGGAATCTTCTCAAGCAATCGCCGAACGACCTCAATCGCTCGATCGACTTGGCCCGAGCGCTCATAAGCGTGGCTCAGGGCGATGGTAGGCTCGATGTCAAGCGGGTCCTCGGCAAGGGTCTTTTCGAGAATTGGGATCGCTTCGTCCGGCTGATTCGACTCGATTAGGTACTTGCACAAGGCCATGTAGGCCGTCTTGTCCGGCTGAATTTCAATCGCGCGGCGAAACGAGGCGATCGCCTCTTGAATCCGGCCCAGGTTCACCAGGTACTGCCCCGCGAGGAGGTAGTAGCGAGCGTTTCTTGGCTCCAGCTGGAGCATCTTGGTCATCGCTCGCAAGGCTTGATCCCAGCGGTGATGGGCCTCGTGATCGGCGACGTCCTTCAGAAGCGGGTGCATCGAGGCATATTATGCCGGGTTCGAAAGATTCTGACAAGAAAACGCCTTGCTCAGAATGAGCAAGGCGAGCCACACAAGACCTAAACAGGTCATCCCATACTTGGAGAACTAGAAAGAGAACCTCTGGCTAGTTCTTTTCGCGGGGCATTCCAGAGGTTCCTGCTCGATTTTTGGAAATTTTTGAAATTTTCAGGATGGATTCATCGGGATCCGCACTCCAGCCTGCTCAGCAAACGTTCGGGCCTCGTCATAGCCCGCATCGACGTGCCGAATGACCCCCATGCCAGGGTCGGCGGTCAAGACGCGCTCCAATCGCTGATCCATGCGGTCGGTCCCGTCGGCGACCACGACCATCCCCGCGTGTTGGGAGTATCCGATTCCGACCCCGCCCCCGTTGTGGAGGGAGACCCAAGAAGCTCCGGCGGCAGTGTTCACCAGGGCATTGAGGAGAGCCCAGTCCGCAACGGCGTCGGTCCCGTCCTTCATCGCTTCAGTTTCTCGATTTGGCGAGGCCACCGAGCCACAGTCGAGGTGATCTCGGCCGATCACGATCGGGGCTTGGACCTCGCCTTTGCGGACCAGCTCGTTCATGGCGAGCCCCATTTCGGCGCGCTCGCCATAGCCCAGCCAGCAGATGCGGCTGGGGAGACCTTGAAACTGAATCTTTTGGGGGGCCAGATTCATCCACCGCGCGAGCGTCTCGTTGTGGGGGAAAAGGTCGCGGGCGAGTTGGTCCGTCCGATGGATGTCGCTCGGATCGCCGCTGAGCGCCGCCCATCGGAACGGCCCTTTGCCTTCGCAAAAGAGCGGCCGGATGTATTCGGGCACAAACCCGGGGATGTCAAAGGCGCGCTCGACTCCGGCGGTGACGGCGTGGGCCCGGATGTTGTTGCCGTAGTCAAACGTGATCGCCCCCTTGGCTTTGAGATCGAGCATCGCCTGGACATGGACGCCCATCGACGCGATCGAGCGTTGGACATATCCGTCGGGATCGCGCTGACGAAGCTCGCTGGCTTCGCTGAGGGAGAGTCCGTGCGGGACATAGCCCACCAACGGGTCGTGGGCGCTGGTCTGATCGGTCAAAAGGTCGGGCACCCAGTCTCGGCGGACCATCTCGGGCAAGATGTCGGCGCAATTCCCCACCAAGCCGATCGAGAGGGCCCGCCCTTGGGCCTTCGCCTCTTCGGCAAGGTGAATCGCCTCGTCAAGGGAGTGGACCATCAAATCGCAATATCCGGTCTGGAGTCGCTTTTGGATTCGGCTCGGGTCGACGTCGATGCCCAAAAAGACAGCCCCATTCAGCGTGGCGGCCAAAGGCTGAGCTCCGCCCATGCCCCCCATGCCGCCGCTGACCACGAGCTTGCCCTGGAGCGAGCCGCCAAAATGGCGATCCGCCGCCGCCGCGAACGTCTCAAAGGTCCCTTGGACAATGCCCTGGGAGCCGATATAAATCCACGAACCCGCGGTCATCTGGCCGTACATCATGAGGCCTTTGCGTTCGAGCTCCAAGAAGTGCTCCCAATTCGACCAGCGACCTACCAGGTTGGAATTGGCGATCAGAACCCGGGGCGCATCTTCGTGAGTCCGGAAAATCCCGACCGGCTTGCCGGACTGGACCAAGAGCGTCTCATCGTTCGCGAGCGACTCTAGGCTGCGAACGATCGCATGAAAGCACTCCCAGTTGCGGGCCGCTTTTCCGGTGCCCCCGTAGACCACCAGATCGTCGGGGCGCTCGGCCACGTCGGGGTCGAGGTTATTCATCAGCATGCGCAGGGCGGCTTCTTGGTGCCAGCCCCGGCAACGCAGGGTGGTGCCCCGGGGGGCGCGAAGAACGGTCGAGGTACTCATGATGGCTGCTACACATTCTATCGCTTCTGACTGCTTCGGGGTTCGCAACATCAGGCAGAATGATCTTCATGAGCTTTCTTTCGATCCTGGCTCGGCGACGGGATGGGCAAGTCCATTCTCGGGACGAGATTCAAGAGTTGGTCCGGGGAGCGACCGACGGATCGATCCCCGATTATCAGCTCGCGGCCTGGCTCATGGCGGCTTACTTGCGGCCCTTGAGCTTCGAAGAGACCGCCGAGCTCACCCTGGCCATGGCGCAGAGCGGTGAGGTCTTGAACCTCGAATCGCTGCCGAAGCCTTGGGTCGACAAGCACAGCACCGGCGGGGTCGGCGACAAGACCACGCTCGTGTTGCTGCCGCTCTTGGCGGCCTGTGGTCTCACGGTGGTCAAGATGAGCGGGCGTGGCCTCGGGATCACCGGCGGGACGGTCGACAAGCTCAGTGCCATTCCGGGCTTTCGGCTCGACCTCACCCCCGAAGAGATGATTCAGCAAGCCCAGCGAATCGGCTGTGCCCTGACGGGCCAGACGCCCCGTCTGGCTCCGGCGGATGGAGTGCTCTATGCCTTGCGGGATGCGACCGAGACCGTTCGATCGATCCCTCTCATCGCAGCGAGCATTTTGAGCAAGAAGATTGCCGGCGGATCGGAGACGATTTTGCTGGACGTGAAATGCGGCTCCGGAGCGTTTATGTCGGACCTGGCTGAAGCTCGCCAACTCGCCGAGACCTTAGAACAGGTCGGCCTTCGAGCCGGGCTCAAAGTCAAAGCCGAGATCACCGACATGGACCAGCCGCTGGGGCGTGCCGTCGGCAACGCGTTGGAGGTGGCCGAAGCCTGGAACGTTCTTTCGGGCCGCGAATCGGGCTCCTTTACCGAGGCGTGTTTGCAAATGGTAGGGGACGTTCTCGCCGAAGTCGGTCGTGCGCCAAGTCATGAAGAGGGCGTGGAGCAAGCTCGGGCCGCCCTCCAATCCGGCGCGGCGGCGGAGCGAGCCGAGGCTTGGGTCGTCGCACAAGGAGGACCCGCCGGGTCGGTTCAGGCCCCCGAGCAACACTTCGCCGCCGCCCCCGCCCAGCTCGACGTGACGACTTCTTCGGAGGGATGGGTGTCAGGCTGGTCGGCCCGAGTCCTCGGCGAGATCGTTCGAGATTTGGGGGGCGGCCGTAAAGCCAAAGCCGACCCGATCGATGTCTCGGTCGGCTTGGAGAGCTTCATCCGGATTGGAGATCGAGTCGAACGCGGCCAACGCATCGCGCGAATTCACGCAGCACACCCCGAAGCACTCCCCGCGGTGGCGGCGCGTGTGACCTCGGCCGTGACGATCTCCAGCGAGCCGGTCCCCGCACGTCCGTTCTTTTTGGAGAGACCCTAACTGCTCACGGGCCGAGACGCCAATCTCGGTTTTGTGATTCGGTCAGACGCTCTTTCGGCACATATCGAGCGGACGAGTCGAGGAACGAGACCGCTTGACGGCCGTCGCGCCAGGCCTGCGTTTCGAAAAAGAAAATCAGGGTGCCGGGACTCTCGAAACGGCTGATTTTTTGGCCAGCTAGGTTCGGATTCGGGCGATATTCACCCTCTTGGCCCCGAGGGGGACGAGTTCGGATGCGCTCTCCGGTCGTCGAAACGAGAACCCGACGCAGGTCGGCAGGGCTCATGCTGGGCGGCAAGACGTCATTGTTTTGTGCCGCATAGCTGAGCACCGCCGTCGAGAGGGCCTTGATTCGAGCGAGATTCGCTGTCTGGCGGCCTTGGAATTGAGCCTCGCGTATTTGGGGCAAGAGAACCCAAGCGGGAATTCCGCAACACAGTCCGATGCCCCCGAACATGATCAGAAAGGCCCAGAGAGTCCGCTGAGAAGGGCTTGACACTCGGACCTGAGGGCTCGAGCTGGTTGCCTCACCGACCGAGCTCATCGAAGGCAGGCCCCCGGAGGATCCGCTCGAGCCCACCGCAGGCGGATTCGGCTCGACCGAATGGGGGTCCGGGATCGGCAAAAGGTCTGAGAACTTCAGTTTTCGCCCTGAAGAGACCTCTTCGAGTTCGGCATCCATCGCAAGCTCGTCGTTTAAGACCTTCTCCCGAAGCTCAAATCGGGTCCACTCGCCGGGTTGGCCCAAAATTCGATAGCGCGGCTCTTCGGGCGTCATCGAGCCTCCCTTGAGCCCGTATGCGATGCGAGGAAGGCCTCGATTTTTTCGTCGCTGGCTCCAATCTTGGGAGTTCGGGGCTCCGCCTGCCACCAGTCGGCAAAGTCGCGGATGGTTTCGCTCCAAGGTCGGATCTGGAGCCCGATGGAGCGGGCGGCCTGGGCATCCAAGGTCATGAAGGGGTCGCTAGCCCCGGAATGTGGCTCGAGGAGCGGGAAGTCAGTTCCTTCAAACTCGGCCTGGACTTCATAAATCTCTGATCTGGAGCCGAGTTCTTGCTGAGCTTGTCTCAGAATCTCACCAAAAGGTTGACTCTGATTGGCTGTGTTGTAAATTCCTCGCGTCTGAGTTTCCACCATTTGGATGATGAGCTGGGCGAGGTCACGTGCATCGATGGCTTGCAGAGGTGCCGACGTGCCGTCGGGACGAATCGGCAGCACGACCGGGACACCTCGAACGAGGCGGTCGACCCAAAAGGCGAATCGGTCCGTGGGATCGTAAGGTCCAAGAATGTAGGTCGGACGGACGATCCCAAGATTCGGAAAACCAGTTTCCGCGACCCGCTCGCAAGCTGCCTTGAGGCCCCCATAGGTCTCGCCGGTCAACTCAAGAGTCTCAGGATCGTCGAGCTGCGCGAGCGGGCTCTGCTCGTCGAGGGGCTGACCTTGGGGATCGTCATAGACCGAAATCGTGCTGACTTGGAGCGCATATCCCACCCGACCTCGAAGCGCCTCACAGGCTCGTTGGACATCGATGGGAAAATATGCGCAGGTATCCGCCACCGCGTCCCACATCTCATCGGGCAAGGCTCCGGCTAATTCACGACGATCTGAAAGAATCGACCGCACTTCGGGGAAAAGATCAGGTCCAGATTTCCCACGATGAACCAACGTGAGATCGTGCCCCCTCGCAAGAGCCGCTTCGACAAAATGTCTCCCGACAAATCGGGTTCCTCCGATCACTAGAATTTTCATCTCTTTATCTCGATGGGCCGACCTGCTCAGCGGCTCTCCACCGAGGGTCTAAAAACTTTTGGACTTCTACGGAGTAGCCATTCGGATCGCGCGTATAAAAGTGCAGAATCTGATACTGAGGATTCACTCTTGGATCGCCATCGAGCCAACACCCCTGGTCGCGGAGATGGGCATGCCATGACTCCACCTCCGAAGTGACCAACGTGATTATCGTCGCTTCGGGTCGGATGATCTCAGTTTTTGAGTGACAAAACCCCAAGAATCCTGTCGAGCACAGCTGGAAAATATGACACGTTTCTTGGTTCAAAACTAGCTCAAGACCACAAACTTGTTCATAGAAGTGTCGCGTTATTTCGAGATCACCTGTTTTAAGGAAAACGATGCTCTGATCGAGGGGCGGCCGATTCATATTTTACGCATCTCCCAAGACTCGTTCTGCCAAAATAAAGGCGACAAAATCATCCACCGGAACAGGCGGGACTTGCATCGTCGCCGGAAACAACTTTCGCCACCCACGTCGCCGATGAAATTCCCAATATCTTTCGCGAGCTTGCATCGACGTATCTTTTTCGTCCACGACCAAAATTCCGACACTAGGAAAAGCCTCTCGGACCCGTAACACAGTCTCTTTGCTCCGGGTGCCTGAACCGATAATGATCATGCTGAAAGGGCGTTGTTCGCTGGCTTCTTGCACTCGAGACAAAAGCTCTTCTTGCGGCGCAACGCATCTCCATAAAAGATTCAGCTTTCCGGCGGCATCTCGCAAGACGAGAGCCATCCCGATTTTGCTGCTCCCCGGATCGATGGCAAGGACGATTTTTTCCATGACTTTTATCGAAATCGAAACTCAAGTCTCAAGGGATCGGCCGCGCGAGTTTGGCCCGCGGCCAACGCCACCACTCGGACTTGGCGACGCGTCGACCGAAGCTCGCGCACGAAGTCCAAGAGTTCGCCGGTCGAGAGTGAGCCGAACTCAGTCCCGGTGCCGGTCGCAGGGATCATCTTTTTTTGGATTGCCGCTTCGCGCACTTGAGTTGTCAGGAACCTCGTAATTTCACGAACGGACCCTTCTTCATCCAGAGTTCCATCGAGGATCGCTTCGGCGACTTTTTCACTCTGTTGAAAAACGACCGGGTTCTCCCAAACGGTGAGCCGTAGCGGGGCAAACTCGCCCTCGAAGACGTTCCAAAGGGAGTTCGCCGTGATCGCCAAAGCTCGGTCTTGGCTCTTCATTTCAGCGAGGATCCGCCGCTCCTGCTCTTGCGCGGTGAGGACTTGGCGATCGTCCAGCGGCAGATCGGTCAGGCCCGCCACTGGCGCACCCTCTTGGGGAGCGCGGGCTCCGCGTTCGGCGGCCCGAGTTCGAGCTGTCCGCAAAACCGCGGCGAGCGCGGCTTCGGCTTGAGCTTGGGTTAGGTTCGGTCCGAGGCTCAAGCGAGTCATCTCCTCACCCACGACCCAGCTCAGGCTACGCGTGCGGGTGATGCGGAGATTTTGGTCGAGCCCCTGGGCGAACTGCTTCGAAAGCTGGATGGTGCGGGAGAGTTCGGCTTGGGCTTGATCGAGCAGTAATCGTCCTGATTCTAGCTGACGATTCACTTGGTCGATCTCTTGGGTTTTTAGCTCGATATCGCGGTCGAATTGGGACTTCAAGTCGTTCACTTGGCGAGTGAGGGCGGCTTCACGGTCGCTCAGGCTGTTGATGCGGTCTTGTCGAGTTTTCAGCTCAGACTCCGCCTGATTCAGGTCAAAGGTGATGCGAGCGGTCTGCTCGTTGGCCTCATTAAACTGCTTCAGCGCCGTGGCATAGTCTTGTTTGACTCGCTGAAATTCGGGTCGCAGACTCCCGAGTTGGCCCTGAACGGTCTTCAGGTTTCGGGCGGCTCGGTCGAGTCGGGCTTTGGCGGCTCGAGCGGTGGCTTCGGCTTCGTTGCGCCGTCGGCGAAGTTCGCCGACGTTCTTTTCGAGCTCTTGAGCTTCGGCCTTGGTCTGCTGGAGCTCATTGACGGCCTTGCTGCGCTGCGAAGCGAGGTCCTTGACGACGCCGCGCTGGGCTTCGACCTGAATCTCGGCGTCGCTCAGATCGGCTTTGGCTTTTTGGAGCTCTTGGAGAGACCGATCTCGCTCTTGTACGGCCTTTCGCCCCTCGATCATCCAGGTGCGAACGTCCTTGCTGAGCCCAAAAAGGAGCAAGGCTGTGCAAAGAGGCAAGAGGAATCCCGCCACCGCGGTGAGAAACGCCGCCGTGTGGCGAGGGCGCAAGCCGAAGAGAGACCGGCGCTTTTTCCCGATATTCCGCCCGAGAGTATCTGCTCCCCAGGCGATCAATGCGCCAAGAATACAAAAGAGCAAGATGAAGAGCAGGCCGATCGGATCCATTTGTCTTAGTGGTTCTTCTTATAGATGAGAAAGGCTCCGACACAAACGCCAATGAAGAGCGGTCCAAAGCTGGCGACCCAGGCGGGCATCGCCTCGGATTGTGCAGCGATGGCGAGCAGATTTGACATGAGCATGTATGCAAAGATAATGATGACGGCGATCCAAAATCCGGCGGCTGCGCCCGTGCGATGACTTCGGACTCCGAGCGGCGCGCCGACCAGAGCAAAGACCAACGCCGCCAGCGGCAGTGTGATCTTGTTCCAATATCCATATTGCAGGTTGATCACTTGGCTCCGAGGGATTTTTGGGTTGTCGCGAGCGCGCTGAATTTGCTCGGCCATTTGCGACATGCTGAAGCTATCCAGATCGCGGAGTTGGGCCGTGATCAGGTCTTGGGGAGTCATCGAAAGTCGTGGGATTTGGGGCGGCCAAGCGTTCACAACTTTTGCATACGATTGACCGTAGGGCAAACTGAGTAACTTTCCTTCCCCCACCATCCGCCAATTCTCTTGATCCTTGTACTCCAATTCATCCGCTTCTAAGAAGAAGGATGTTTGTCCGCGATTGTCATAGGCTACGACAAAGGCTCCTCGGAGGGTTCCAGCGGCAAAATTAAAGTCTCGCGCCCAGACGACGGCGCGAACTTTCCCTTTTTCAAAGACTGTGTAAGAAGTCGGCTTTCCCGTTGATCCTTCGAGCTTGGCCGCTATTTGACCTTGCAACGTCGTCGCGCGAACTGCGGCTCCAGGAACGAGCAGTTCGTTGAAAGAAAATGCCAACAAAGCCACGGCGAGACCGAACCCCGCGACCGGCGCCATGATGCGCCCCAGACTGGTTCCACAGGCTCGCATGGCGACGACTTCGCTATCGCTGCTGAGTCGACCGAACGAGAGCAAAGTCGCCAAAAGGACCGCCATCGGAAAAGTCTTCGCCATGATGCCCGGGAGCAGTAAGAGCGAAAACTCGGCGACGGTCAGGAACCCGACTCCTTTGACAAAATACTCCGTAATTCGAAAGAGATAGGTCCCCGCCATAATCAGGACCGTAAAGATCGCGACTCCAAACATCCAAGGCCCAAAAAGCTCCTTGAGAATCAGGGCATCGAGTCTTTTCAATCGGTCGTCTCCTCGCCTTCGGGGAGAGGTTCTTTGGTGGGCTGCTGATCGACGTCTTCGCTCTTGCTTGGAGCAGCCTCGGTGCTCTCGGAGATCGCTTCGAATTGTTGTCCCAAATAGTGCTTTCGGACGAGGGGATCTTGGCTGATCTCGGCACCCGTACCTTGAGCAATGATCTGCCCATCAATTAAGATGTAATTGCGATCCGTAATGCGCAATGTTGCGCCCACGTTGTGATCTGTGATCAATATCCCGATGCCTTGAGATTTCAGGCGAAAAAGAATCGATTGAATCTCTTCGATAGTCACCGGATCGATCCCGGTAAAAGGCTCATCCAGGAGTATGAACTTGGGATCGATGGCGAGGGCTCGGGCGATTTCGACACGTCGCCGTTCACCGCCTGAGAGCACGCCGCCTGGGCTCTCGAGAATTTTCTCGATGTGGAGCTCATGCGCAAGCTCTCGGGTCCTTTCTTGGATCTGCTTTTTAGAGTAGTTTCGCATCTCCATGACCAATCGGATGTTGTCACGCACGGAGATCCGGCGGAAAACGCTCGTCTCCTGGGGAAGATATCCGACTCCCAGACGAGCCCGGCGATACATTGGCCATCGCGTGACCTCTTGATCATCCATGCGGACTTTTCCACCATTGGGTCGAATCAGGCCGGTGATCATATAGAACGTCGTGGTTTTTCCCGCGCCGTTCGGCCCCAAGAGTCCGACGATCTCGCCTTGGTCGATCTCAAAGGACACGCCTTGAACGACTTTGCGCTGTCGATACGCCTTTTGCAAATTTTCGGCGGCGATTCTCATTGCGTGCCTCCGGCGGAGGAGGGTGTGGGCAGAAGGGTCGTGCGCCCGGGGGAGCCTTCCAAGTCAACCTCCACGAGTTCGCCTTGGGGGCTGAAGCGAAGAGTTGCTTTCGCCGCATCCACGGTGCCGCCGAGCACCGTGTCGTCCCCTTCGAGGAAGATCGATCCGGTCAGGACCAAGGTCCGGCTGGAATCTGAATAGGTCGCGCGGCCGGCTCGGCCTGTCAACGTGACCTTGCGGACTTCGGTTTTCCCCGAATCGGCCCGGACTTCGCGTTCGGTCTCGATGCGAATCTGAATCGGTCCGACCAAGGTGCCGGATTCGATCGAGTTGCTGGGGGTCCCGGCTCCAGTCTGAAAGATCACCGTCGCCGAAGTTCCGGTGAGTCGCATCAGGCGAGGCGAGTTCGCGCTGGTGGTGGTCCATGTCACGCCGCCTTGCAAGGAGAGCCGCTGTTGGGCGAGGTCGTACGTCGCCGAGTTACAGTTCAACTGGTGGGTACGAGTCTGGCCACTTCGTTCGCTGACCCATTCGGTGCGCACTCCCCCCGAAACGGTCGCTTGGCTGAGCTTCAAACCCTTGTCGGATCGGGCGGCTTTGCCTTCAATCTTTTGGCCGCGAATCGTCAGCCCTTGATCTCGCCACTTGCCGAGAAAGGGGCTGCCCGTTCCCGTAAAGCTCAGACTGCCGTCGTCGAGCTGCTTCGCTCGCCAACTGCTGAGGCCTGTGATCTCCATATTGCCTTCGCGGTCGCGGAATCGAACGTCCTCGCTAGAGGCTCCGACCAGCCCCCCGACCATCGCCACGCCGATCCCAATCGCCCATCGCCTCATTTCGTTTTCCATGTTTCGGGGGTCCCGACTTCACGCAGATCGGGCGAGGCCCACAGTTCCCGAAAAGGCCCCATCTCGTAGACGTCCGACGAGAGTCGAACATTGCCTTGAGCTCGCAACCGCCGGGTTTGAGCGTGCCAGACCACTTGGTCTGCGCGCAGCGTCAGCGGTGGCTCCAGGCTTTTGAACTCGACTTCGCCCCGTAACTCCAGCCGCTGCTGAGCCTGGTCGGCTTCTGCGACTCGGGCTCGAAATCGACTCGCGACTTTGTTTTGGCTGAAAACCTCGCCTTGGACTTGCTCAAGCCGACCGCTGACGAGCCCGTCACCCCTGAGCGTGACATCCGAATTTTTGGACCGAACTTTCCAAGCGATCTGACGTTGGTCGTCTCGCTGGACAATCTCGATCTGATCGGTCCTGACCTGGCGGTCGGGCAGACGCTCTTCTTCGGCCTTGGGGCGAGCCGGATTTTTTCCGGTCTCGACCGAATTGCGCGGCGACGATCCACAGGCGGCGACCATCAGGGCTAAGCAGGCGATTGCGGCAGCGCGGATAGCGATCTCCTTTTGGCAAATTTTCCGGAGTGTTGGCCCGCCAATTGACCACAAGCCGCGGCAATATCGTGGCCCCGCTCGACCCGCTCGGTGACATTGATCCCTTGGCTTTGCAGGACCTGGCGAAACGCTTGCACGCGCTCGCGGGTTGGGCGCCGAAATCCGTTCCCGGTATCGACCCAGTTGAACGGGATCAAGTTCACGAAGCAAGGGAACCCTTTGATCAAGTGTGCCAATGCCCGTGCCTGTTCGACGGTGTCATTGAGCTCGTCGATCAGGAGGTACTCGAAGGTCACTTTGCGCCCCGTGGCTCGCTGATAGTCGCGCATGGTCTGAACCACTTCGGCGACCGGCCACTTGTGGTTGACCGGCATCAACCGGCCCCGGACCTCGTCGAACGGACTGTGAAGCGACAGCGCCAGGTGGATCGGAATTTTCAGCTCGGCCAACTCTCGAATCTGAGGAACCAGGCCGACCGTCGAGATCGTGAGATGCCGGGCACTGAGGCCGATCTCGTTGCGAAAAATCTCGATCGCGGGCAAGAGCTGGCCGAGATTGAGAAGCGGCTCGCCCATGCCCATGAACACAATGTGGCTGATCCGCCGGGCCGAAAGGGCTTGCAGGGCCAGGTACTGGGCCACGATCTCGCCGGTGGTGAGGTTTCGATCAAAGCCCCCCATTCCGGTGGCGCAAAAAGTACACCCCATCGGGCATCCAACCTGAGTGCTCAGGCAGCAACTCACTCGGTCTTCGTAAGGCAAGAGCACACACTCGTAAACCTGTTCATCGCCGTTGTGGACCAAGAGCTTGTCCACATGGTCGGTGGACCGTTGGTGCTGAACCACCGTCAGCGGGGAGACCACCCAGTTCTCGGCCAACCAGCTCCGAAACTGGCGCGGCAAATCGGACATCTCCGAAAAGTCAGAGCTCCCGGATTGATAAAGCTGGTGCGCCAACTGCCGCCCGCGATAGGCTGGCGCCCCGAACTGAGTCGCCAGTTCGACGCATTGAGCCGTATTCAGCCCGATCAGGCTGGGCGGGGGAGTGTGCATTCCCCCGTATTGTACCGGCCCCGCCGAGGAGCCTCAACGAGGAACGGGTTGGGCCTCGATCAGACCATGCAAGATCCGGTCCACCGTCAGCCCTTCAATCTCGGCCTCCGGCCGAAGCACAACCCGATGCCGCAAGACGGCCGGGGCGAGGCCCTTCACATCGTCGGGAATGACAAAGTTTCGACCTCGCAAGGCGGCCGTTGCCTTGGAGCAACTCACTAGGGCCTGGCCCGCCCGGGGGGAGGCCCCGACAAAGAGCTCATTCGAAGTCCGAGTCGCCTGAACGATGTTCAGAATGTAGGCCAAAATTTTGTCTTCGATCACAACCTGATCGACCTCGGCGCGCGCAGCCTTGAGCGATTCGAGGTTTGCGACCGGTTGAATCCCGGCCTCTTCGAGTTTGAGGCTTCGGAAACCGGCATGAAATCGCCGGAGGACTTCGAGCTCAACTTCAGTCGGCGGATACTCCAAAAGGACCTTGAGCAAGAAGCGGTCTTGTTGAGCTTCGGGCAGCGGATACGTGCCCTCGAACTCGATTGGGTTCTGGGTTGCAAAAACCAAAAACGGCTCGGGCAAAGGATATCGGACCCCGTCGATGGTGGCTTGGCGCTCCTCCATCGCCTCCAGCAGGGCCGCTTGCGATTTCGGGGGCGTCCGGTTGATTTCGTCGGCCAGCAAGATGCTTGTGAAGATCGGCCCCTTGTGCAGCCGAAAGTCGGTTGTTTTGGGATCGAAAACGTTGGTGCCGATGATGTCGCTCGGCATCAGGTCGGGCGTGAACTGGACCCGACTAAACGGGAGATCGAGAGCCTTGGAGATCGCTCGAATCATCAAGGTCTTGGCGACCCCGGGGACGCCTTCGAGCAGCACGTGGCCATTTGCGAGGATCGCCACGAGCACATTTTCTAAGGCACGCTCTTGCCCAACCACGGCCTTCGAAACTTCGGCTCGAATTTGAGCCCCAAATTCACTCACTCCCATCGTTCCCTAAGTTACCCCCGGGAGAAGGTGGAAGTCTCCGAGCGCGGCCCGCCGAACGTTGATTGCACCCACTCCCTCAGGTCTGCGCCCCCAGCTTGTCCGTCGGGAAGAGACGTCGTGACTCCGGTCAGAACCAGATAGCTCGGGCTGCCGAGGGCCTTTGCCAGAGCGATGTCGGTGTCGAGGCGGTCACCGATCACCATCAGCTGGTCCAGGGGCCAGCCCTCCTGCTGCATCCACCGCCGAATAAACTCTGGATTCGGCTTGCCAGCCAGAATCGGCGTCAGCCCACTCGCTGCCTCAAGGGCTCCGACAGTCGCTCCGGCTCCGGGCTGCACTCGCCCGGCTTCGAGGGGATAAGTCCGGTCGGTGTTCGTTGCAACCCATCCGGCCCCGGCCAGCAAGTGTTGCAGTGCCTCGTCGATCCAGGCGTAATCGAGCGAGCGGCAGATGCCCGCGACGACCGCGTCGGCTCGCTGAGGGTCGCCTCGTGCGATCACTTCGATCCCCTCGGCTTGAATCACTGCCGAAAGAGCCGGTTCACCCACGACAAAGGCGGACCGAAACCCCCGTTCGACCAAGAGTTGGGCGGCGGCTTGGCCGCTCGTTCGGACTTCGCTCGAGTGAGCCTCGATCCCGAGCGACCGCAGGCGGACTCCCACTTGGTCCGAGGTGACCGACGAGTTGTTCGTCAAGAATCGGACCTGTACACCGGCCCGGCGACAAGCCTCGACGGCTTCGGCGGCTCCGGGAATCGCCTCCGCCCCACGAATCAAAGTCCCATCGAGATCAAAAAGCACCACTTGCATCGGCTCGGCTCAGTCTATCCGGGCTCGGCCGGGGTTCGAACAGCTAAAATTCCCTACGATGATTGTCCTTGCTGGTGAAATTTCGTTCAAGCCTGAGTTCCGAGAGGAGGGGCTCCGAGCCTGTGAAGCGATGCTCGCCCCCAGCCGCGCCGAGCCCGGCTGTCTCAGCCATCGCTTTTTTGAAGACCCTCTGCTTCCCGGCACGATTCTGTTTTTTGAAGAGTGGCGATCTCGCCAGGACCTCGACGACCACTTCGCGATGGAGCCGTTCCAGAAGTTCGCTGAGCAGGTCGGTTCGTGGTCGGCGGCGAGCCCTCGAATCCGGATCTATAGCGTCTCGGAGCACGAGGACTTGTGAGCGTTCGCCAAATTCAGCTCGCGGACGGCCGGACCGGGCTCGAGCGGCCGAGCCGAGAAGGAGATCGGGCGCCGACGCTCTTTCTCCTTCACGGGTTTGGGTCGGACGAGGCCGACCTGATGGGCCTGCAAGGTTGGATCGATCCGCGGCTTCGGATCCTCGCCCCGCGGGGCCATCTTCGGACCGAGTTTGGAGGATTTGGCTGGTTCAACATTCGGTTTGACCCGCACGGCGGAAAGCACATCGACCTGGACGAAGTGCTGGCGGCTCGGTTGGAGTTGCGCAGACTCGTCGAGCCTTTCGTCGCGTCCGGTCCGGTCTTTCTCAGCGGCTTTAGCCAAGGGGCGATGATGTCGCTCGGGCTGGCTTTGGCCGAGCCCGCTTGGGTGGCGGGGCTCGTTTTGATGAGTGGCAAGTGGTTGCCTTGTTTCGAGCTGCCGGCAGAGCCGAGTCCGTTTGTTCGCATCCCCATGCTGGTCCAACACGGCGTGATCGACGAAGTTCTCCCGATCGGGGACGGCCGCGAGATTCGAGATCAGATCGGCCCGAGGATGCAGACTTTCACCTATTCGGAATATCCGATCGGGCACAGCATTTCGGAGGCTTCGGCCCAAGAAGCCTCCGAATGGCTCTCATCTCGACTGAACGCGTCGACGCCGTAGCAGGGCAAGAGCCCCCAGACCGAGCGCCACAAGAGTGGCGGGCTCGGGCACGGTCGCCACTCGCGAAGCCAAATCGCCTCGACCCGCATCAAAGCTGGGGATGATGTTCGAGTAAAGGAGCGCTCGCGACCCGGCGAGGCTCCCCGATTGGAAGCTGAAGACGTCGTCTTGACCCAAGACGTCATAGGTGTAGACGTCGTTCGAAAATCCGCTCGAATCGAAGGCAATGCCCGGGAACGAAGGGGGCGCCCCCGTTTCGGCTTGAGCGTCGTTGTCGGTGTAAATCAACGAGGTTGCCAAGCCGCTGATTCGATGAAATTCGTTCGCGTCGGTGATCCATAACTCACCATTGGGTCGATACGCGAGGTCGGTGGCGGTCGAAAAGCTCCGTGCAAGCGTCCCCACTAGCGAACTGCTCGCGTCGAAGGTGTTGATGTCCCAAAGCTGGCTGCTCAGCACATCCAACGCCAAAACGCTGTTCCAGGGCGTGATCCCGGCGGCTCGAAACTGCTTCCCGCCGAAGAAAGTCCCGACCGTCGTGCCGATCGCGGTCGTCGGGTGGATCGACAAAAACTGGGAGCCGTTGGCAGTGATCGCAAAGCCGTAAAGCCCGAACCCGTCATACGCAAGCCCATCGGCCTCGACATTCAGGCCGCCCACCTTGACTGCGCCGAGATCGGTGAAGCCGGTCCCGTCAACGTTAAACCGGAACAAGTTCGTCGGTCCGGCACCAGCGGTGCTCGACTGAGATTTCAGGCCGTACACCCGATCTTGGATGACGTCGACGCCGAATGCAGAGCCAGCCAGGCTGGCGCTGATCAAAATTCCAATCCACTTTCTCATACTCAAAAGAACCCCCGGCTCTCGCCCGAGCGAGGAGCCCACGAGTTCAGTATACAGAACAATATGCCGGGATTCTGGATTAAATTTCGATCAACAGCGTGATGATCTCGAACGGCTTGTAATCAATTGCGACTCCGTCCTCCACTCGGTCGAGTTCCAGGGTCGGCTGTTCGTTCAGGTCGGCGAGGAACGCCCGTTTGATCGGGCGTGCCAGGCTGAGAAACGCTGAGCCGCGTGAGTTGTGACACTCGTACAGCCGGACCACGATGGCGTTCGAATCTTCTGCCTTCTTCACCGACTCAATGATCAGATTTCGATCATCGCACGCGACAAGACGTGGCAACTCTCCATCGACGCCAGCCGCCGGCTGAAGGGGGGCGACACGCGGCTCAGCATTGATCGCGTACGCCGTGGCGACCACGTCTGCCGCGCGAACATCGTCAAAGTGGGGCAGAAGGACGTAGGTGAAACGATGCTCACCCATATCGCAGATCGGGTCTGGCGCCTTGGGCGCACGGAGTAAGGATAACCGCATGGTGGATCCTAAAAAGTCGTGCCCGTATTTGCCTTGATTGATGAGGGCCGCGCCGTGCCCACCTTCGCTGAGGTCGACCCACTTTTGGGCGCAGACTTCAAACTTTGCCGCGTCCCAACTGGTGTTCCGATGCGTCGGTCGCTCGACGTGGCCGAACTGAATGTCGCACGTCGCTCGGGTCGTATTGACATTCATTGGGAAGGCCGCTTTGAGAAGTTTGTTCTCTTCTTGCCAATCGATCCAAGTCTCAAATCGAATGCCCGGAGTTGGCCCTAAACTGATCCTCTGTCGCATTCGGCTTCTGCCAAATGTCTTGACCCATTCGGCCGCCACTCGAACCGGACCTTTTTCCACAATCTCAAAGGAGTCGCTCTTGATCAAACTTTTTGCGGTTTCAAACGCATAAGGATCGATGTCCCACGCCGACCAGAAGAGTGGTTGGTCGTCCAAAAGCTGAATCACGTTGGCGAGTTTTCCGGGCTCCACAAAGTCCAACGAAGGATCGTGAACACTTTGAATGCTGGTGATGTTTCCATGGGGGTCGAATCGCACGATCCAATCACGATTTTCCAGTCGACGAGGTCCCGTTTTTAGTCGAGGGTGTTCGGTGGGAGCCTGGGGGCTCAGATCGACCACCGCGACGCTGCCGAGAGCGGCTCCGGGCGTCTCAAAGATGAGGCTCCGCCCGCCCGCAAAGTCGACAATTTGAACGGGCAAATAGGCTTCTCCGGTCGCGACCGACTCCGGCACGGGGGCCTCTGGCCAAGGCATCGTCACTTGGCTGGGGATCGTGCTGTTGTGGAAAACAGCTACTGGAGAGTGCATGTGGCTCGTCTCCATCGATCTCCCCAGGGCTGTCAGCGATGTTTGTAAACTTTCGTGGGTGGCTTGGCGGAGCTGAGCGTAGTCTTGATCACTGTCTTCATAGACTTCTCGCACCGAGCTACCGGGCAAAATATCGTGAAACTGATTTAGAAGCAAAAGCTTCCAATGTTTCTCAAATTGATGAGACTCATAACTCTGAGGAAAATCGGGCGCAAAGCAAGCTAAGAACTCTGCATCTCGCAACGCCATTTCGATCTCTCGATTGCCGCGCTTATTGGCGGCTTGACTGGTATAAGTTCCTCGGTGATATTCCAGGTAGAGTTCGCCGGTCCATGTGCAAAGGTCTTGACTTTGATTGCGGGCTTCGCGGAAGAACTCAACCGCCTTTTGACCCCATCGAATCTCGGGCAGACATGGTGTCCTCACCGCGCGCTTGAGCAGCTCTAAGTGCTGTTCAGTGGGTCCTCCGCCGCCATCACCAAATCCGAAGACGTAGAGCGATTGGTCACTTCGGCCATGGTCTTTGTGTTGCCGAACGCTTTGTAAAAGTTGTCGTGGAGAGGCATCGCCGACGTAGGTGTCGGCGGGTGGAAAGTGCGACCAGATGGCGGTTCCGTCGATCCCTTTCCACCAAAAGGTGTTATGAGGAAACTTGTTCGACTGGTTCCAACTGATTTTTTGGGTCAAGAACGCCTCAATGCCAAACTTTTTGAGAATTTGGGGCATCGCCGCCGAGTATCCAAAGACGTCTGGGAGCCAAAGATCCTCCGTCTTGACCCCGAGTTTTTGCTCGAAGTATCGCTTGCCGTAGAGAATTTGCCGGACGAGCGCTTCTCCTCCGGCGAGGTTGCAATCCGCCTCGACCCACATCGACCCCACAACCTCCCATTGGCCGCGCTTGATCGCCTCTTTGATTCTGAGCAACAAGGCGGGAGCGTCGGTTTCCAGCCATTCGTATTGGCTGGCCTGCGAGTGGACAAAAACGTGTTGCGGATAGCGCTCCATCAGAGCGAGTTGGTTCGCGGCGGTGTGGGCCATCTTGAGTCGAGTCATGCGGATCGGCCAGAGCCAAGCCGTGTCGAGGTGGGCATGCCCCACCGGGGTGATGGCGTGGGGCAACTCTCCGCCCAGGCTTTCGAGGGCCTCACGCAACATCTTGCTCGCTTGGGCCCACCCTGACGGCTGATCTCGATAGGTGTTCACCATTTGGTTGGCCGCACGCAAGAGGTGGGCTCGCCCTGGGTCGGTCTCGGGGAGGCCTTCGATCAGGCTCATCACAAAGAGCACGTCATAAGCGAGGCGGCGTTTGGCCTTCGAAATCGGGGTGAGGTAAGCCGTTTGGACTTCCGCAACGTCGGCTTGTCGCGCGGGCTCGCGCCCATGGAGCGTGGCTTGGGGATTCATCGTGTAGGCCTGAATGACCAGATCGACCGCCTCTCCTCCTTGCGCAGGTTGCCACAAGATCGCCTCCGCGTGGGGGCCGTCGAGCCCATGAACGGGGCTCAGATCGCGCCAGATCGTGCGCTCGCCGCCGACTTCGGCCACAAGCGCGACCGGGAGGCCGGCCCACGCGCTCGGGATCTGGCCGGTGACCCGAAACCATCGGATCGTATAGGCCGGGCCGTAACGCATTCCCGCCGGAGCGGGACGCCACTTGCCGTTCGCTCTCGCAGCCGCCTCGTCGCGGAATTCGCCGTCGCAGGTCTCGATCTTCAGCGGCGCGGATTCGTCGTGCCGCGGCTTGAGCTCGCGCTCCCAAAACTGCTGGATCCGAGCCAGCGTGATCGTCGGGTGTTTCTCCATGTGGGGCGGAAGTTTACTCAGGCCTTTGACTGGATGCAGAAATGTGGTATATAAATGTAATGCAACGCGGGTATGACCGGCAACAATGCACGGAGGACGGGGGCGGAGTGGAGGCTCCGGGCCCCGGCCAGGCGGGGGGCTGCCCGAGCCTCGAAGAGATCGCTCTGGTGGCGCTCTATTGCCGGGGGTTGGTGGTCGCTCAGCCTCCTCCGCTGGCTCGGGCCGCTCAAGTGGGCGACCTCCTGGCTGCCCAGTTGCGAGATGTCGAGTCGGCTCCGCGGGTGGCGAGCCAGGTCTTGCGCCGCCGGGGGCTGAATCTGGAGGCATCGATCTTGGCCGATGCGGGGGCGTGGGCTCGGGCCCATTCTCATTTAGAGCGCGGTTGGGTGTGGTCTTGGCGGCATGCGGCTTATCCCCAGCGCTGGCGTCGGGTCTTGCGGCCGGCGGCCCCGCCCGCGTTGTGGGCTCGGGGCGAGCCCCCAGCCGAGTCCGGCCGCTGGTTGGG